>ERZ772871.167-NODE-167-length-98367-cov-27.8082_pt1 | contig 98367 bp, 92 predicted proteins | sample MGYA00511899_ERZ772871 | MGnify/ENA primary metagenome ERZ772871 (study PRJEB29015, sample SAMEA2737693) | human gut metagenome | biome: human gut; feature: human-associated habitat; material: faeces | place: China | collected 2012 ...
CAATCAAGACCCTTGCGCGTTGCTTTTATCCCTCCATGGTTGAGTTTTTCAACAGTGAGGAAGGCCAGCGTGAATATGAGGAATGGCTGAAAGAGCAGGAAGCACTACAAGCCTTGCCTGTTGCAGCATAAAAACAGCAGGACGCTCCCAGTAAAGGGAACGCCCTGCTATACATATTACAATCGCTTATGGATTTGTGTAAGATACACTCCGTATAGAAAATCATACGATGCGTTAACGATTGCACCTATTCGCTCTCGCATTTTCAATGCAGGTTTTTATATACTCATCCATATTCGTGCAATTACAATTTTTTAATTTCTCGTATAATTTTTCGGCAACTGCTATGTCCAAATCACCATGACTTGTAGGAAAGATCGTGATATACTCTTTTTTCTTATTGATTGGTATACTAGCTTTCTTCATCGTTTCTTCAAGATTGGGATCATTATAAATTGGAACAATATAATCTTTTAGCCAGTGTCCATCAAACATACTTTTATCTTTGAATTTTCTCTTCTCATCTTCAGTACAGTCATCAACATCCATAACGATAAACAATTGGAAGTTTTTTAACTGATTTTTGGCATGTTCGACTTTAGGAAAGGCTCTTATAAAAGATTTATAATCCTTAAATCTTGAATCATTTAAAAGTGGCATTAAACTTGTGATTTGAATACTGCATCTTCCGTTATCTCTTGATATTATCTCCTGTGGAAGTCTTAAATTGGATTTAATATTTGAACAAATTGATTGTTCAGATAATCCATGGACAATTACCATTAATCGCTGATAAGATGGCTCCATCTTTTTCATTGGCTATCCTCCAGCGTATGACTTTTTAATTCCATAGCTTCATCAATAAGTTCTGCAAAATCCAAGTATCCAGTTTCTGGGATTCCTTGATAGCAGCCATCCAAATATTTATGTCTAACACTGTTTGCCTTCTGCGTACGGAATCCATAGTCCGAGATACAGACAATCTCTTTTTCTCCCTCAGCATCTGCCTTGAGAACATATACTTCATCGGCGGGAACTGAATCCATTAAAAGCGTATTATGCGTAGTTGCTATAAATTGCCCTTCGTCTGTTTGATCAACCGCATTTTTTAACAGGCGGAGAATATCATTCATAAGCAAGTCATGAATACCGGAATCAACTTCATCAACAAATGCTGTTAGTCCCATCGCACTTGTGAAAAAAATCGGGAAATCATCAAGAAGCTTTCTTGTTCCCGTTGACTCCAAGGAAACAGGAATCGACCGGATGCTTCCTCCACAGACTTTGTCAAAATATAACTCGTACCTATACCCATCACCTTCCTTTTTAAACTTATAGTAAGCTTTCTTTATATCAGAATAAAGCTGCGTGAAGTATTGATTTAAGATATCTTCAAAAACGTAGAGTTCCTTGTTTTGCTTTCTTCCCGGATTTTTCACATTTCCTGCATCTAATTCTTGTAAAATCCTAAAAGGAACAGCCATTCGACCCGTTTCCTGATTTCCGCCTTTATACAGGACATTTAGTCTTTTGAACATTCTTAGAACATCGTATAATTCCTTAGATATCGATTCTTTGAAAAATTTTTGATTCTTGTTTTTTTCTTCTGCATACAGAATCGACATGAATGTATGCTTTCCCCAATATTTACTTATAAGTTCTTGTAATTCTTCCTTGTATTTCAAATTAGCAAATACAGAGGGACTTAATGTTACTTTTTTAGGGGTTATACTAAAAATTCTACCCGATCTTTGCTTGACTAGATAGAATAACTCTTCCTTTATGACAGCATTCTTGGAAAAGACCATTTGATATCTTCCACTTTTATTTTTGTGGAAAAAGCCGATTTCTATTTCCATAGGATTTTCATTTCCTATAGTCCAATATTTTCCAATTAAGTCTTCCAATGAAGCAAAGCGCAATTTAAGGATTTCAGAAATAATTTTGTTTCGAAAAGCTTCGTTACCTATGCCGTTTAAATCATCGAGAACGGGCAATTTATCATCTTTTCGCATTGTTTCAAACGTTTGGGACACAAACAATGGTGCAAGCATAAGGTTCGATTTGCCTGATCCGTTTTCGCCATAGATTAGCGCAACCTTTTTAGGGATGCCATGTGCTCCTCTTAAATCCAATTGGACATCAGAGAACGACTTGAAATTTTTCAGTTTAATATACGAGATCATCGCGATGCCCTCCTTTTGTTATATTATATAACAATTTTGTTGATTAGTAAACACTAAACTCAAATTTTTCAGTTAATCTTCTAACCCATGGCTCCCGGCTGCATTTTTCAAATATTCCTCTGGGTCACCGTTCAGAATCAAATCGGCATAGCTCAGCGGGTCATTGTAGATAAGGTAGTCCAATTCCGTCTGCTGTGCCATAGTCACATTCAGTGCATCCTCGACCCCGGTGCAGCCGATGGAAATCTTTCTCCCATCCCGGAGCAGCAGTTCCACGCAGCCAGTGTCCATATTAAACTTGCAGGCTCTTTCATCATACTTCATAATCGCATCCTCCAATTCTCGTTATCGGCTTACGGTCTATGACAAGGCATCAGAGTTTTGCGCCGTCCACGGGAGCCTTCATTGCTGTACCCAAAGAAAACGAAAAATCCGAACCCTTCTCCAATCGGAAACAGGTTCGGATTTTTCTTGTTTGGTGGGCGCGGGTGGATTCGAACCACCGAAGCTGAAAAGCAGCAGATTTACAGTCTGTCCCCATTGGCCACTCGGGAACACGCCCATATTCACTTTTTGCGTCCTTCGCCGGACGACTTGTTTATTCTATCATGCAGAAAGGCTTTTGTCAACTGTTTTTTTACCTTTTTCTTCAAATGCGTTTTCCGTGCAGAGAAACGGCAGAGCAAAGGCGGGAAAAGCCCTGCAGCCATGCAGGCACGGCAAAGTCGGAGAAAAAAGCCAGCCGGAAGAAATTGATAGGCAAATTGCAAGAAAAACTCGGGACAATATGTGAAAAGTGCAAGACTTTTTGTCTCTGCATTGAAAAACGCAGTAAGGCGTGATATATTAAAAACGCAACAAAGTGCAACAAAATGGATAGCGCTTTTGTCACTCTGTGGCAAATCAGGTGGGATAAGTAGAAAAAGAAAGGCATAGCGACAAACCATGACGATTCAGGAATGTTATAGACAGATGGGCGCAAATTATGAGGACGTGCTCAAGCGGCTTTACAACGAAGGCATGATCTGCAGATTTACGCTGATGTTTTTGAACGACGACAGCTATCCGAAACTGGAGCAGGCATTGAAGGAAGGAAATGTGAAGGAAGCATTCCGTGCGGCACACACGCTCAAGGGCGTGTGCCAGAACCTGGGCTTTACCAACCTGTATCAGCCCACCTACGATTTGACCGAGGTGCTGCGCACAGGCACACTGGAAGGTACCAAGGAGCTGTTTGACAGCGTGACCTGCCAGTACAGAATCACCATCAATGCGATCCGTGCGCTCCAGTAAGCTCCGCATTTGGCTCGATCTCCAAACGGCATCCTTCCTTATAAAAAGGCAGGATGCCGTTTTTTATTGCATTCTGCGCAGTTTTATGATATAATGCCGGACGAACTGAACAGAAAAACAGCAGGTGCCTTTTGCCGATGCACTGCACGGCGGAAAGGGTAAAAGGGAAGCGGGTGCAGATCCCGCACGATCTCGTCACTGTGATAAGGGAGTCCGTATCAGGGTGCTTTGCACCAGCCACTGGAGCTTTTGCTCTGGGAAGGAGATGACGGGCGGCGATCTTTCAGTCAGGAAACCTGCCTGCTGTTGGTACGGGGGTGCAAACCCCAGATCACGAGGAATTGGTTGTACCAAAAAGCCCTGAAACAACAGAGGTCTTTTTGTCATGCCATCCGCAGGACAGAAGGGCCTCTTCTTTCATCTCTCCTTCCTGTACCCTTTGTTTGGTTCAAACCGCAATTTATCCACAGGAAAGGACAAGACAATGAGAAAGATCGAAACCAAGAAGCTGGCTGCAGCCGTTACGGCTCTGGCCCTGTGCGCCGGCGTGCTCACCGGCTGCGGCGGTGCTGCTTCCGGCACTGCATCCAGCACCGCTGCGTCTTCCGCTTCCAGCGAAGCGAGCAGCGAGGAGGCTGACGAAATGGCAGCAAAGAATGTGGCAGACCTGATCGATGCCATCTATGTGCAGGAGCGCAATGATGACACCGATGCCCAGTGCGAAGCCGCCAAGGCTGCATGGGATGCCCTGACCGACACCCAGAAGGAACTGGTGGAAGGTGAGAACGCCGACCCCGACTACTTTGGCCGTGACACCGGCGATGCTTCCAAGGACGATGCCCGCAATCAGGACGACATTGGCGACAACGAGCTGCTGGTGGTCTCCTTCGGCACCTCCTTCAACGACAGCCGCGTGAAGGACATCAAGGGCATCGAGGATGCTCTGCAGGCCGCATACCCGGATTGGTCTGTGCGCCGCGCATTCACCGCACAGATCATCATCAACCATGTGCAGGCTCGTGACGGCGAAAAGATCGACAACATGCAGCAGGCCATGGACCGCGCTGTGGAAAACGGCGTGAAGAATCTGGTCGTCCAGCCCACCCACCTGATGCACGGTGCTGAGTACGACGAGATGATGGAAATGATCGACACCTACCGCGACAAGTTTGAATCTGTCGCTGTGGCTGAGCCCCTGCTGGGCGAGGTCGGTTCCGATGCCACCATCATCAATCAGGATAAGGAAGACGTTGCCAAGGCTGTCACCGCTGCTGCCGTGAAGGAAGCCGGCTACGACAGTCTGGATGCCGCTGCTGCGGACAAGGTCGCCTTTGTCTTTATGGGCCACGGCACCTCGCACACCGCAAAGGTGAGCTACAGCCAGATGCAGACCACTATGCAGACTCTGGGCTACGACAATGTGTTCATTGGCACCGTTGAGGGCAAGCCGGAAGAGACTGCCTGCGAGAACGTGATCGAGGCTGTTAAGGCTGCGGGCTACACCAAGGTCATCCTGCGCCCGCTGATGGTGGTTGCCGGCGATCACGCCAACAACGATATGGCCGGTGAGGATGCCGACTCCTGGCTGAGCCAGTTCAAGGCTTCCGGTGCTTTCGACAGCATCGACTGCCAGATCGCTGGTCTGGGTGAGATCGAGGATGTCCAGAAGCTGTATGTCGCCCACACCAAGGCGGCGATCGATTCTCTGAACGGTTGATCAAACGAACCCTCTCCGTCTCGCGGCCGCTTTGCGGCATCCGGTGGAGAGGGTTCATTTTTTATCCGAACAATGGTATAATAAAAGCTGATTTTTTATAATGTAGAGGTATTTCCTATGAAACGCGTTTTTTCCTGTGTTGTCGCTGCTTCTCTGGCACTGAGTCTGCTGGTGGGCTGCGGCGCTTCTTCCACGGCATCTTCTGCAGCTTCCAGCGCTGCCAGCTCGGAGGCTGCTTCTTCCGTGGCTTCTTCTGCCGCTGAGACCGCCGCTTTGCCGGATGGTGTGTATACCGCCGAGTTTGACACCGACAGCAGCATGTTCCACGCCAACGAAGCCTGCGACGGCAAGGGCACCCTGACCGTGGAGAACGGCCAGATGACCTTCCACGTCAGTCTGGCTTCCACCCACATCGTCAACCTGTATCTGGGCAAGGCTGCGGACGCCGCAGCCAACGCGTCCGACTGGCTGCAGCCCACCACAGATACCGTCACCTATTCCGACGGCACCTCGGAGGAAGTGTACGGCTTTGACATTCCGGTCACTGCTGTGGATACGGACTTTGACCTTGCCATTCTGGGCACCAAGGGCAAGTGGTACGACCATGTCGTCAGCGTGCGTGATGCCGTGGAAAAGGCTGCGGAAGCCGAGACCTCGGCAGACGGCACCTACACCTGTGATGTGACGCTGGAGGGAGGCTCTGGCCGTGCTGCTGTGGACAGCCCCGCTGCCCTGACCGTGGCGGATGGCAAGATGACCGCCACCATCGTGTGGAGCAGCCCGAACTATGATTATATGATCGTGGACGGCGAGAAGTATTTGCCCACCAACACCGAGGGCAATTCCACCTTTGAAATTCCGGTATCGGCGCTGGATACCGCACTGGATGTCACCGCCGACACCGTTGCCATGAGCACCCCCCACGAGATCGAGTATACGCTGACCTTTGATTCCGCAAGCTTGAAGTGACTCCTCCAGTCACCTTCTTTGGCAAAAAGATAAACTTTACCGTACTGCCAAAGCCTCTCTCTATGAGGGAGGTGGCACGGCGTAAGCCGTGACGGAAGGAGTTACCTATGAAGATCACTCGCAACCAATTTCTGAAACTGATCCCCGCTGCGGCGCTGACGCTGACCGGCTGCGGCAGCAAGGCTCAGCCTGCCAATACGGAAAGTCTTGTTTTCTCCCATCATTACAAGCTGGACTATGCACAGCAGTTCACAGCGGACTGCTATGAGGGCGGCTATACCATGCTGACCATCGCGGAGTCGAATGCACGGTTCCTTGTTGTGCCGGAAGATGCTGCGGAGGTGGACGGTCTGCCTGCTGATGTGACTGTGCTGCGCCAGCCGGTGGAGAACATTTATCTGGTCTCCACCTCGGTGATGGATCTGCTTTTACATCTGGACGCACTGGACAGCGTGGCCTTTTCCGGCACCAAGGCCGAGGGCTGGTATCTGCCCGAGGTGAAGCAGGCCATGGAAGAGGGAAAAATCGCGTATGCAGGCAAGTACAGCGCCCCGGATTACGAGCAGATCCTGGCAGCGGGCTGCCGCCTTGCCATTGAGAATACCATGATCCTGCACACGCCGGAGGTAAAGGAACAGCTGGAACACTTTGGCATCCCGGTGCTGGTGGAGCGTTCCAGCTACGAGAGCGACCCGCTGGCCCGCATGGAGTGGATCAAGCTTTACGGCATCCTGCTGGGCAGGGAAGAACAGGCCGAGCAGGTGTTTGCCGCACAGGAGACAGCCGTTCAGCCCATCCTCTCGCAGAAACCCACGGGAAAAAGCTGTGCCTTCTTCTCGCTGACCACCAACAACCTTGCCACTGTGCGCAAGGGCAGTGACTATGTGGCCCGCATGATCGAAATGGCAGGCGGCAGCTATGTCTTTGCGGACCTGACGGACAATGGTAACAGCCTTGCTACCATGAACCTGCCGCTTGAGGACTTCTATGCAGGCGCAAAGGATGCCGATGTGCTCATCTACAACAGCGCCATCGAGGGCATGATCGCATCGGTGAGCCAGCTGACCGAGCGTTTCCCACTGTTGAACGAGTTCAAAGCGGTGCAGAACGGTCAGGTGTGGTGCACCACCCAGAGCCTGTTCCAGCAGAGCATGGAGCTGGCAGACCTGATCGTGGATATGAACCGGGTGTTTACCGAGGGTACACCTGCCGCCGGTGAACTGAAATTCCTCACCCATGTGGATTAAAGAAGAAAAATTTTACAGAAAGGAAAGCCTATGACCCGTACCAGACGCCTTGCAGCCGCCTATATTGCCCTTGCGGCAGCCGTGGCTGTGCTTTTTGCGCTGAACCTGTTCTGGGGCAGCGTATCCCTTGCACCGGGTGCGGTGCTGACGGCGCTGCTGGGCAAGGGCGGCGATGCGCTTGCGGGGAACATCATCCTGCAGCTGCGCCTGCCCCGCGCGGTCATGGCGGCGCTGCTGGGGGCAGCCCTCAGCGCAGCGGGATACCTTCTGCAGACCTTTTTTGCAAACCCCATTGCCGGGCCCTTTGTCATGGGCGTTTCCAGCGGCGCAAAGCTGGCGGTGGCCCTGACCATGGTGGTGTTTCTGGACCGCGGGATGCTGACCAGCTCGGCCACCATGATCGTGGCTGCCTTTGCGGGCGCCATGGCGGCCATGGCCTTTGTGCTGGCGGTGGCCCGGCGGGTGCAGCGCATGAGCATTCTGGTCATCTGCGGTGTGATGATCGGCTACATCTGTTCCGCTGTCACCGATATCGTGGTGGCCTTTGCGCAGGATTCCAACATCGTCAATCTGCACAACTGGTCGCAGGGCAGCTTTTCCGGCGTGACATGGGCCAATGTGCAGGCTGCGGCACTGGTGGTGCTGCCTGCGCTGGCGGCATCCTTTCTGCTTTCCAAGCCCATGGCCGCCTACCAGATGGGCGAGGAGTACGCCCGCAGTGTGGGCGTGAATGTCAAGCCTTTCTCGGCAGCGCTGGTGCTGCTATCCAGCCTGCTGGCGGCCTGCGTCACCGCCTTTGCGGGGCCGATCTCCTTTGTAGGCATCGCGGTGCCGCACCTTGTCAAGCAGCTGCTGGGCAGCGCAAAGCCACTGCATGTGCTGCCGGGGTGCTGCTTGGGCGGTGCGGCTTTCTGCCTGTTCTGCGACCTGCTGGCCCGCAGTCTGTTCGCGCCCACAGAGCTGTCCATCAGCTCGGTCACGGCCGTGTTCGGCGCACCGGTGGTCATCTGGCTGCTGGTGCGGCGCAATTCAGAGCGGGAGGGCGCATGATGAACGAAAAAGCACTTTGCACTGCGCGGGAGCTTGCCATCGGCTACGGCAAGACACCGCTGCTCTCGGATATTTGCCTCGGGGTGCAGCCGGGCCAGATCCTGACCCTCATCGGCCCCAACGGCGCAGGCAAATCCACCCTGCTCAAAACGCTGGCGGGCCAGCTTGCCCCCATGGGCGGCACAGTGCTGCTGGCGGGGAAGGATCTTACTGCCTATACCGGAACGGAGCGGGCCAAAAAGCTGGCTCTCATGGCCCCTCACAGCCGCCGGATGGAGCTGACCACCTGCTTTGACTTTGTTTCGGCGGGGCGCTATCCCTACACCGGACGGCTGGGCATTTTGTCTGCCGAGGACAGGCAGCAGGTGCACAGAGCTTTGGAGCTGGTGGGTGCGGCGCAGCTGGCAGACCGGGATTTTAACCGCATCAGCGACGGCCAGCGCCAGCGCATCCTGCTGGCCCGGGCACTGTGCCAGCAGCCGGAAGTGATCCTGCTGGACGAGCCGACCTCTTTTCTGGATATCAAGGGCAAGATCGAGCTGCTCACCATTTTAAAGGAGCTGGCCCATACCGGTCAGCTGGCGGTGATCCTGAGCCTGCACGAGCTGGAATTGGCCGAAAAAATAGCGGACACGGTGGTGTGCGTTTCGCCCGGTGGTGTTTCCGGCGTGCTGACCCCGGAACAGGCGTTTCAGCCGGAGAATATCCGCACCCTGTACGGCCTGACCGAACAGCAGTACACGGCTCTGTTTGGCACATCGGAGCCGGAAGCCGAAAAGGCACCCGCCGGAAAGCCGCAGTTTGAGCATTACGTCCGCAGCGGGCAGAAGCTGCTGCGCTGCGGCTATACCACCGGCACCTGTGCCGCGCTGGGGGCTGCCGGGGCGGCGCGTCTGCTGCTGACCGGCCGCGAACCGGAAACGGTGGCTCTGCGCACGCCCAAGGGCATTGTGGTGGAGGTGGCTCCCCTCTGGCGCCGCAGCACGGACACAGGTGCCGCATGTGCCATCCGCAAGGACGGCGGCGACGATGTGGACGTGACCACGGGCCTGCCGGTGGTCGCATCGGTGGTGCTGGAACCGGATGCCCCCGGCGTGCGCATCTTTGGCGGCGAGGGGGTGGGCCGGGTGACGAAGCCCGGCCTTGACCAGCCCGTAGGCGAAGCCGCCATCAACCATGTGCCCCGCCAGATGATCGCCGAGGCACTGGAACGGGAAGCTGAAAATGCTGCCTACACCGGCGGCTTTGCGGTGACCATCTCTGTGGAAGGCGGTGCCGAGACGGCAAAGCGCACCTTCAACCCGCACATCGGGGTGGAAGGCGGGCTTTCCATTCTGGGCACCAGCGGCATCGTGGAACCCATGAGCCAGCAGGCCATTCTGGATACCATCCAGCTGGAAATGAATCAGGCCGCACTGCGTGCAAAAAATGCCCCCGGCCCCCGGCGGCTGGTGCTGGCCCCCGGCAACTACGGGCTGGATTATCTGGCCAGCGCTCTGCCGCAGTTCGAGCGGTTCCCGGTGGTCAAGACTTCCAACTTCATCGGGGATACACTGGATATGGCCGCCACGGCCAAATTTGAGGAAGTGCTTCTGGTAGGCCACGTGGGCAAGCTCTGCAAGCTGGCGGCAGGGGTCATGAACACCCACTCCCACACGGCGGATGGCCGCGCTGAAGTGTTTTGCGCCCATGCGGCGCTGTGCGGTGCCGCGCATGAGGTGTGCGCCGCCCTGATGGATGCAGCCACCACCGATGCCTGCCTTGACATTCTGGACGGCGCACAGCTGCGTGCACCGGTGCTGGAAAGCATCCTTGCCGCCATCCAGATGCATCTGGACCGACGGGCAGGCGGGGCGTTCCGGGTGGGCGCGGTGCTGTTCTCCAACCAGCACGGCCCGCTGGGCGAAACAAAAACGGCAAAGGAGCTGATGCAGGAATGGCAGAACTGAAAGGTACATTTTACGGTGTCAGCGTAGGCCCCGGCGACCCGGAGCTGATGACGCTGCAGGCTGTGCGGCTCATCCGGCAGTGCCCGGTGCTGGCCGCGCCGCAGACTGCTTCCGGCCAGATGCTGGCGCTGGACATCGCCCGCAGTGCGCTGGGAGAAGTGCTGGACGGCAAGACCATCGTCCCGCTGTACTTTGCCATGAGCCGTGACCCGGCCGCGCTGGCCGCTTCGCACGAAAAAGCCGCCGCCGCGGTGCGGCAGTATCTGGATGCCGGGCAGGACGTTGCCATGCTGAACATCGGTGATGTTTCCATCTATGCCACCTTTGGTTACCTGCAGGAGATCTTGCAGGCCGGGGGTTATGCCACCGCCATGGCGGCAGGCGTGCCCAGCTTTTGTGCGGTGGCGGCGCGGCTGAATGTGCCGCTGACCGGCGGCATGGATACGCCGCTTACCATTGCGCCCGGCGGCTGGACAGACCGCGTGCTGGAAATGCCCGGCACCAAGGTATTGATGAAAGCTGGCAGGCAATTGCCTGTCTTATTGGATACCCTGCAGCAGGCAGATAAGCTGAAAAAAAGCGCACTTGTGTGCAACTGCGGTCTGCCGGACGAGCGGGTCTATCCGAATCTTTCCCTTGAGCGGCCGCAGGAACAGGCCGGTTATTTTGCCACCGTTTTGGTAAAGGAGTAACGTTATGGTACATTTTGTTGGTGCAGGCCCCGGCGCACCGGACCTCATCACCCGGCGGGGCGCGGCCCTGCTTCAGAAAGCCGACTGCATCATCTATGCGGGCAGTCTGGTGAACCCGGCCCTGTTGGGCCTTGCAAAGGCAGACTGCGCCATTTATAACAGCGCTGAAATGACGCTGGAGCAGGTGCTGAATGTGATGCGGCAGATGGAAGCTGCGGGTAAGATCACCGTGCGCCTGCACACCGGCGACCCCTGCCTTTACGGTGCCATCCGGGAACAGATGGATGTGCTGGATGCCGAGGACATTCCCTACGATGATACCCCCGGTGTGTCCAGCTTCTGCGGCGCAGCGGCGGCACTGAATGCAGAGTACACGCTGCCCACCGTCAGCCAGACCGTCATCATCACCCGCATGGAGGGCCGCACCCCGGTGCCGGAAAAAGAAAAGCTGGCAAGCCTTGCCGCCCACGGGGCAACGATGGTCATTTTCCTTTCCATCGGCCTTGTGGACAAAGTACAGCAGGCGCTTCTGGCAGGCGGTGCCTATACGCCGGATACCCCGGCAGCGGTGGTGTATAAGGCCACATGGCCGGAAGAAAAAACGGTGCGCTGCACCGTAGGTACGCTGGCGGAAAGCGTTCATGCAGCGGGCATCACCAAAACGGCGCTCATCGTGGCAGGCGGCTTTCTGGGCCGGAACTACGAGCGCAGCAAGCTGTACGACCCGGCCTTTACCACCGAGTTCCGCAAGGGGACCGACCAGTGACCCGCGCCTATCTGGCCTTTACGGCAAAGGGCCTTGCACTGGCCCAAAAACTGGCGGCGGCATATCCCGGCAGTGTGACCCGCTGCGGCCATGAAGCCGGGCAGGTGCACCTTGCCGATTGGACGGCCCGCCAGTTTGCCGGGAGCGATGCCCTTGTTTTTGTAGGTGCTGTGGGCATTGCGGTGCGGGCCATTGTGCCCCACTGCCAAAGCAAGGCACAGGACCCTGCCGTTGTGGTGCTGGACGAGTGCGGCCGCTTTGCCGTGCCCATTCTCTCAGGCCACCTGGGCGGTGCCAACGACCTTGCCCGGGCACTTGCCGCTGTGTGCGGTGCGGTGCCGGTGATCACCACAGCCACCGACGCAAACGGTGTGTTTGCGGTGGACGAGTGGGCAAAGCACCAGAACTGCACTGTGCTGGAGCCGGAGCGCATCAAGCTTGTCAGCGGTGCACTGCTGGCGGGCAAAACGGTGCGGTTCGCATCCGACTGGCCCATTGCGGGTGCACCGCCTGATGGGATCACGGCGGGAGATGACCCGGACTTTGCCCTCACCCTCTGCCCGGCGGGGGATGCGCTGCATCTGGTGCCGCGCATCGGCGTGCTGGGCGTGGGCTGCAAACGCGGCACCAGCGCCGAAACGCTGGCCGAAGCCTTTGCAGCTTTCTGTGCCCAGAACCGCCTTGCCTCGCAGTGCATCGCGGCGGCGGCCAGCATCGATCTAAAGCAGAACGAAGCGGGCCTTCTGGCCTTTTGCCAGAGTCGAGGCTGGCCTGTGGAGTTTTTCACAGCGGAACAGCTGCGTGCCGCCCCCGGCAGCTTTACGCCTTCGGCCTTTGTACAGAGCGTTACCGGCGTGGACAATGTCTGTGAACGGTCGGCAGTGCTGGCCGCAGGCGGGACACTCGTTTTTCACAAATATGCCCATACCGGCGTGACCTTTGCGCTGGCCGTGCGGCCCTATGCCCCGGACTGGAGGTGGCAGAATGTTTGACCCGATGGAATTTGAGATCGACGAACCGGAAAAGGTAGTCTACGTGGTTGGCATTGGCCCCGGAGATGTTTACTACCTGACGCAGGAAGCCCAGAACGTTCTGGAACACGCAGATGCCATCTGCGGCTATAAACTTTATCTTGACCTGATCGAGCCGGAGTTCCCATGTGAGGAATATTATTCCACCGGCATGACGCAGGAGATCGACCGCTGCCGCTGGGCGCTGGAAAAGGCGGATACCGGCAGGCGCGTGGTGATGGTGTGCAGCGGCGACGCAGGCGTTTACGGCATGGCCAGCCCTGTGCTGGAACTGGCGCAGGATTACCCGGACGTTGCCGTAGAAGTGGTGCCCGGCCTTACGGCCGCCCTCAGCGGTGGGGCTGTGCTGGGCGCGCCGCTGGCCCACGATTTCTGCGTGATCTCCCTTTCCGACCGGCTTACCCCGTGGGAGGTCATCGAAAAGCGGCTGGCCTGCGCAGCGCAGGGAGATTTCTGTGTTGCACTCTATAATCCTTCCTCCAAGGGCAGGCCGGACTACCTGCAAAAGGCAGTACGCATCCTGCGCGCAAACGGCAAGGCGGATGATACCGTCTGCGGCCTTGTGCGCAACATTGGCCGCGAGGGCCAGAGCGCCCGGGTGCTGACGCTGGCCGAGCTGGAAGACACGCCGGTGGATATGTTCACCACCGTGTATATCGGCAACAGCAATACCCGCGCCCTTTCGGGCCGGATGGTCACGCCGCGGGGGTACCGTAAGTGAAGGCGGTCGTGTTCAGCGGCACCACCGAGGGACGTCGCTTTTCCAAAAAGCTGGCAGAGCTTGGCGTTGCGGTAACGGTGTGCGTGGCAACGCCGCTGGGTGCCGAGGAGCAGGGCGAAATGGCGGGCATCACGGTGCACGCCGGGCGGCTGCAGCCGGATGCCATGGCGGCATTGCTGGCGGGAGCTGATCTCTGCGTGGATGCCACCCACCCTTATGCAGTGGATGCCACCAGGAACATCCGCGCTGCAGCGGTGCAGGCGGGCGTGGAATACCGCCGCCTGCTGCGTGCGCAAAGCCCCTTGCCGCCCGGCTGTGCGGTGTTTGAAACAGCAGCGCAGGCTGCAGAATATCTGGCCGGGACAGAGGGCAATATCCTGCTTGCCACCGGTGCCAAGGAGCTGGCTGTGTTTGCCGGGCTGGAACCGGCGCGGCTTTACCCGCGCGTCCTGCCCACGCCGGAGGGCATTGCCGCCTGTGAAGCGGCCAATGTCCCGCACCGGAACATCATTGCCATGCAGGGGCCGTTCAGTCTGGCGCTGAATAAGGCGTTGATAACACAGTTCCAGATCCGGTACCTCGTCACCAAGGACGGCGGCGCGGCGGGCGGCTTTGCCGAAAAGGTGCAGGCCGCTGCCGATACCGGCGCACAGCTGGTGGTGCTGCGCCGCCCGCCGGAAACTGGCGAGACGGAAACACAAATTTTAGCGTATTGCAAGGAGATTTTGCAATGGTCACACTGATCGGCATGGGCAGCGGAAAATGGGAAGCCCTTTCGGCGCAGGCGCAGCAGGCTGTGCGCAGCGCGGGCCTTGTGTTCGGTGCAAAGCGGCTGCTGGCGGGCCTGCCTGCAGACTGCACGGCCCGGCAGTTCGCGCTCTACCAGCCCGCTGACATTCTGGAAACACTGGCACAAAACCCCGGGCAGGATGCTGCCGTGCTTTACAGCGGCGATACCGGATTTTACTCCGGTGCGTCCGGTCTGCTCACGCCGCTGCGGGCGCTGGGCATCCCCGCGCGGGTGTATCCGGGCGTTTCCAGCATCCAGCTGCTTTCAGCGGCGCTGGGCCGACCGTGGCAGGACTGGAAGCTGGTTTCGGCCCATGGCTGCGCCTGCGACCCGGTGGCCGAGTGCATGATGAACCGTTCGGTGTTCTTCCTCACCGGCGGCACGGAAACGCCCGCCTCTCTGTGCCAGAAGCTGACCGATACCGGTATGGGTGAAGCCCACGGCGTGGTGGGCGAAAACCTTGGCACCGAGGTGGAAGCCATCCGCTACGGCTCTGCTGCAGAGCTGGCGGGGCAGAGCTTTGCACCACTCAGCGTACTTCTGGTGGAAAACTTTGATCTGCCGCAGCTGCGTGCGCCGGGCTTCCCGGACGAAAGCTTCATCCGGAGCCAGGTGCCCATGACCAAGCAGGAGGTGCGCGCTGCTGTGCTGGCAAAGCTGGCGGTAATGCCCACCGACACTCTGTGGGATGTGGGCGCAGGCACCGGCAGTGTGAGCGTGGAGCTTGCGCTGGCGGCACCCAAAGGCCGCGTTTACGCCGTGGAGTGTGAACCGGATGCCTGTGAACTGATCCGTAAAAACCGGGCAAAGTTCCATGCTTGCAACCTCATCCTCATCGAGGGCCGCGCACCGGATGTGCTGGCAGACCTGCCTGCGCCGGATGCCGTGTTCATCGGCGGCACCAAAGGCGGCATGGGAGCCGTGCTGGATGAAGTGCTCGGCAAGAATCCGAACGCACGCATCTGCATTTCGGCCATTGCGCTGGAAACGCTGGGCGCTGCCATTGCCGCCCTCACGGCCCGGGGCCTGACCGCAGAGGTAACGCAGATCGCCGTCAGCCGCACAAAACCGGCGGGCCGACTGCACCTGCTCATGGCCAATAACCCCATCTTCCTCATTACGGGTACACGCAAATGATGCAATTCCTCATCGCCGCGCCTTCTTCCGGCAGCGGCAAGACCACGGTTGCCTGCGCAGTGCTGGCAGCGCTGAAAAAGCGCGGGGCCGACCCCTGTGCGTTCAAAAGCGGGCCGGACTACATCGACCCCATGTTCCACCGCTCGGCTCTGCAGGTGGACAGCCACAATCTGGATCTGTTTCTTTCCAACAGGGATATGGTGCGGGCCATTTTTGCCCGCTATGCCGCCGGGCATGGTGCCGCCGTGTGCGAGGGTGCTATGGGCTTTTATGATGGTCAGGGCCTGACCACCCGTGCCAGCGCTTGGGAACTGGCGGATACGCTGGGCCTGCCGGTGCTGCTGGTGGTACAGCCCAAGGGTGCCAGCGTGACGCTGGCCGCGCAAATTCAGGGCCTTGTGAACTTCCGCAAAAACAGCCATGTTTCGGGCATCCTGCTCAATGATTGTTCCGAAAAGCTGTATAAAATGCTCAAGGCCCTGCTGGAAAGGGAGACCGGCCTGCCGGTGCTGGGTTATCTGCCCCATTTGCCGCAGGCAGCGGTAGAAAGCCGACACCTCGGCCTGAAGACTGCAGATGAAATTGCCGACCTGCAGGAAAAGATCGCCCTGCTGGCCGATGCACTGGTGCTGGATTGGCAGCGCCTTGCCGTGCTGACCGAAAAGCCTGCGCCGGAAGCTTTACCGGGAGCAGCTGCACCCACATCCGTCCGCATTGCGGTGGCAAAGGACGAGGCGTTCTGCTTTACTTATGCCGAAACGCTGGATGCACTGCGGGATGCCGGGGCGGAGCTTGTGCTTTTCAGCCCGGTGCAGGATGCGGTTTTGCCGGAAAATATAGGCGGGCTGTATCTGCCCGGCGGCTACCCGGAGCTGTACGCCAAAACTCTGAGTGAAAACAAAACCATGCTGGCTTCCATCCGGCAGGCCGTGCAGGCGGGCTTGCCCACAGCGGCCGAATGCGGCGGCTTTTTGTATCTGGGCCGGAGCCTTGAGGATGTCGACGGTAAGGTGTGGCCCATGGCAGATGTTCTGCCGGGCGATGGCATCCGGGTGGGAAGGCTGGTGCGCTTTGGCTATGCCGAAATGACTGCCAAGGCGGACAGTATGCTCTTCTGCGCCGGAGAAACGCTGCCCATCCACGAATTCCACCACTGGGATTCCACCGCAAACGGCACTGCATTTACTGCCTGCAAAAACGAAAAAATGCAGTGGGAATGCGGCTTTGCAAACGAGAATTTCTATGCGGGGTTCCCGCATTTATACTGGGCGGGCACGCCCCTGCCGGGCCGCTTTGTGCGCGCGGCAGAACGATACAGCAAAACAAAAGGATGACCAAAATGACCGAAACTGAACTGAACGCACTTTTGGCGGGTATCACCCCTGCCAACGAAGCTGCCCGCGCGGCGGCACACGCCCACTGGGCCAGCCTTGCAAAGCCTCTGGGCGGGTTGGGCCGGCTGGAGACCATGCTGGAGGATGCCGCCGCCCTTACCGGCAGTGCGGAGCTTGATCTTTCCCGCCGGGTGGTGGTGGTGCTCTGCGCGGATAACGGCGTGGTGGCGCAGGGCGTGAGCCAGACCGGGCAGGAAGTGACCCGTGCCGTGGCCGAAAACCTTGCCATGCGGCGCACCAGTGTGTGCCAGATGGCCCGCACGGCCCACTGCGATGTTCTGCCCGTGGATATGGGCATGGCAGGCAAACCGGTGCCCGGCGTGCGCAGCTGCCGCATTGCCGCAGGCACGGCGGATTTTACCCAAGGCCCTGCCATGAGCCGGGCCGAGGCCGTGCAGGCCGTTGGGGAGGGCATTGCCCTTGCCCGGGAACTGGCAGAGGATGGCTACAGGCTCATCGCCACCGGTGAAATGGGCATTGGCAATACCACCACCTCCAGCGCGGTGGCGGCGGTGCTGCTGGGCCAGCCTGTGGAGCTTATGACCGGGCGTGGTGCGGGCCTCTCGGACGAAGGGCTTGCCCGCAAGGTGGATGCCATCTGCCGCGGCATCCTTTGCAATGAGCCGGACCCGGAAGACACATTGGATGTTCTTGCAAAGCTTGGCGGCTTTGATATCGCGGGCCTGTGCGGTGTGTTTCTGGGCGGTGCGCTGGCCGGTGTGCCGGTGCTGGCAGATGGCTTTATCAGCGGAGTGGCCGCGCTGTGCGCCGTGCGGCTGTGCCCGGCGGCGGCAAAGGCTGTGTTTGCAAGCCACTGCTCCGCAGAGCCTGCCGCGCGCATCGTGCTGGAAGCACTGGGCAAGGCACCCATCATTACGGCGGGGCTGCATCTGGGCGAGGGCACCGGCGCGGTGGCCAGCATCCCACTGTGGGATATGGCGCTGGCCGTATACGGCGGGTGCTACTCCTTTGCGGAGGGCGGCATTGCGCCGTATACGCCCCAATGTTGACGCTGGTTCTGGGCGGCGCGGCCAGCGGCAAAAGTGAATACGCCGAGAGCCTTGTGCTCAGGACCACCGGCCTGCGCTACTATCTTGCCACCATGCAGGTGTGGGATGCCGAGTGTGCCGCCCGGGTGGAAAAGCACCGCAAAATGCGGGCCGCAAAGCAGTTTGAGACGGTGGAGTGTCCCTTGCATCTGGACAATGTGCGCCTGCCTGCGCGAGGCACCGCCTTGCTGGAAGACCTTGGCAACCTTGCCGCCAACGAGCTGTACGACCCGGCGGGAGCAGGGGAAAACGCGGCCAAAGCCATCCTGCACGGGCTGGAGAGTCTTGCAGCCCAGTGCGAAAACCTCATCGTTGTTTCCAACGAGGTGTTCAGCGGCGGGGCCGACTATGCCGGTGACACAGGCCGCTATCTGCTGGCACTGGCGCAGGTGAACAATGCCTTTGCCGTCCGGGCAGATGCGGTGGTGCGGGTGGTATGCGGCATCCCCGTGTACTATAAAGGAGTGGAAAAATGATCGTTTTGCAGACCATTGCGGTGGCCTTTGCCATGTTTTCGGCCATCCCGGTGCCGCAGTTCGACTGGAACGAAAAGAATATGCGTTATGCCATGTGCGCCTTCCCACTCATTGGTGTCGTTATTGGTGCGGCGTGGTGTGTGTGTGGCGCGATGCCCCTGCCGGGCCTTGCCAAGGCGGCGGGCTTTGCGCTGATCCCGGTATGGATCACCGGCGGCATCCATCTGGACGGCTATGCCGACACCTGCGATGCCCTTTCCAGCTACGGCGACCGAGAAAAGAAGCTGGAAATATTAAAAGACCCCCATTGCGGTGCCTTTGCGGTCATCCGGCTGTGCAGCTATTTTCTGGCCTATTTTGCCCTGTGCACCTGTGTGAGTTTTACACCCCGCGTGGGTGTGCTGTGGGTTCTGGCACTGGTGCTGGAACGGGCGCTTTCGGGCCTTGCGGTGGCATCGTTCCCCATGGCAAAAAACACCGGTCTTGCACACACCTTTTCCACTGCAGCAGACAAAACTGTGGTGCGCCGGGTGTTGGCGGTGCTGGCCGCAGTGCTGTGCGTGGGCATGGCGGCGCTGGGCGGCTGGGCGCTGGTGCTGGCAGCGCTGGCGGTGCTCTGGCGCTACCATGCCGTGAGCCGGAAACAGTTCGGCGGCATCACCGGCGACCTTGCCGGGTGGTTTTTGCAAAAGGCCGAGCTCTGGATGCTGGCGGCGCTGTGTGCCTGCCAGTGGGGAGGGCTGCTATGATCTTTATTACCGGGCCGCTCTACAGCGGCAAGCGCACCTTTGCGCAAACACTTCCCGGCAAGCGTCTTTCGGACGTGCAGGTATTGGCTGCCGATGCCGCCGACCTGCCTGCCTTGGCAGACAAGCTTGCCCATGAATACGATATCCTCATCGCCACCGAGGTAGGCGGCGGTGTTGTGCCGATGGATGTCAAACAGCGCGCAGACCGCGAGGCGGCGGGCAGGCTTGCCTGCCTGCTGGCCGCACGGGCAGAGTGCGTGGTGCAGATGTTCTGCGGCATCCCCACGGTTTTGAAAGGAGAGTTGTCTCAATGCTGATCTATCTTCTGCGTCATGGCCAGACGGAATACAACGCCCAGAAGCGTTATCAGGGCCAGCGCGACATCCCGCTCTCACCCGAAGGCGCTGCCCAGCTGCGCCGGGCAGATTTTGACCCCGATGTGGTCTATGTTTCCACCCTGCAGCGCACCAGCCAGACGGCGCGCATCCTGTTCCCGGAGGCAAAGCTTGTGCCGGTGGACGGCCTGAAAGAGATGTGCTTTGGCAGCTTTGAGGGCCGCAATTTCATCGAGATGGAAAAGGACCCCGAGTATCAGGCATGGGTGAAGGCCAACTGCGAAAGCCCCTGCCCGGATGGAGAGCGCAAGACGGATTTTTCAGACCGCATCTGCCGCACCGTGGCAGAGCTGATCGATAAAGCTCTTGCCGCAGGCGAAGAACGGCTGGTCATTCTGGCCCACGGCGGCACCCAGATGGCCGCCATGGAGCGGTTTGCCGTCCCCCACAGGGACTATTACGCATGGTGCGGACCCAACGCGGGCGGCTTTGTGCTGGATGCAAAGGACTGGACGGAAAAGCATCTGCTGTATCTCGTGAAGACCGTCCAGTACACAAAGGAGAGCAGGGCATGATCCTTCAGGCAGTTGTCGGCGGTTTTGTGCTGGACGCGCTCTTCGGCGACCCGGCGTGGCTGCCGCACCCGGTGGTGCTTATGGGCAGATGCATCTCCCGGCTGGAAAAGTTCCTGCGCGCCCGCCTGCCCGGCACCCCGCAGGGCGAGCTGCTGGGCGGTGCCGTGACGGCGTTCTGCCTGCCGGTGGGTACCTTTCTGGTCACGAGCCTTGTGTGTCTGGCGGCGGCAAAGCTCAGCCCGTGGCTGGGCCTTGCGGTGCAGATGTTCTGGTGCGGGCAGGCGCTGGCGGCAAGGGGCCTTGCGCAGGAGAGCACAAATGTGTATAACGAGCTGGTCCGGAACGACTTGCCCGCCGCTCGCAAAGCCGTGAGCCGCATCGTGGGCCGCGACACCCAGAACCTGACCGCAGAGGGTGTGACCAAAGCTGCGGTGGAAACGGTGGCCGAAAATGCCAGCGACGGCGTCATTGCGCCGCTGCTGTATATGCTCATCGGCGGGGCACCGCTGGCGCTGACCTACAAGGCTATCAATACCATGGACAGCATGCTGGGCTACAAAAACGAGAAGTATCTTTACTTTGGCCGCGCAGCCGCGAAGCTGGACGATGTGGCCAACTACATCCCCAGCCGCCTTGCCGCCCTTTTGTGGGTGGCGGCTGCGGCCTTTACCGGAAACGATGCCAAAGGTGCATGGCGCATCTGGCGGCGGGACCGGCACTGCCACGCCAGCCCCAACAGCGCCCAGACCGAAAGCGCCTGCGCCGGTGCACTGGGCGTGCAGCTGGCCGGCCCGGCTTACTATTTTGGCGAATATTACCCCAAGCCCACCATCGGTGATGCCCTGCGCCCCATTGAGCCGCAGGACATCCTGCGCGCCAACCGCATGATGTATGTGGCAAGCGGCTTTGCGCTGGCATGGGGTGCAGCAATACGGGGGTTCCTTGCATGAAACAATTGACCCATGGCGGCGACTGGGCGGGCTATCGCGCCGAGTTTGGCCGCGACCCGCTGGATTTTTCGGCCAATGTCAGTCCGCTGGGCCTGCCGGAAGGGGTGGCAAAGGCCATTACGGCAGCGCTTGCCACGGCCGACCGCTACCCCGACCCGCTGTGCCGGGCCCTGTGTGAAAAACTGGCGGTGGCTGAGGGAGTGCCCGCCGAATGGCTGCTGTGCGGCAACGGCGCGGCAGACCTCATCTTCCGGCTGGCGCTGGCTGCAAAGCCCCGCACTGCACTGGTAACGGCCCCCACCTTTGCCGAGTATGCCACCGCCCTTGAAACGGCAGGCTGCACGGTGGAACGGCATTTTTTGCGGGAAGAAAACGATTTTGCGGTGACGAAAGATCTCCTGAACGCGGTGCACCCGGGTACAAATATGGTGTTCCTCTGTCAGCCCAACAATCCCACCGGCCAGCTGGCAGAGCCTGCCCTTGTGGAGGCACTGCTGCGCAGATGCGAAGCCGTGGGTGCGGTGCTGGCCGTGGACGAATGCTTTCTGGATTTTCTGCCGGAGGGCGAAGGCCTTTCGGCAAAGCATCTGCTGAAAAACAGCAAAAAACTGATTGTTTTAAAAGCCTTCACAAAGCTTTACAGCATGGCAGGCGTGCGTCTGGGCTATTGCCTGTGCTCTGATACAGAGCTGCTTGCCTGGATGCGGGCAGCGGGCCAGCCGTGGGCGGTTTCCAGTCTGGCACAGGCGGCGGGCATTGCTGCGCTGGACGAGACGGAATATGTGGCGAAGGTGCGTGCATTGATCGAAGCACAGCGGCCTGTGCTGGCAGACGGCCTGCGGGCGCTGGGCCTGCGGGTGATCGAGGGCCGGGCTAACTATCTGCTGTTCCGCGCGCCGGAAGCGCTGGGCGAAGCGCTGCGCCGCAAGGGTGCGGTACTGCGCAGCTGCGGCAACTATCCGGGCCTTGATGCCAGCTGGTACCGCACCGCCGTGCGCACAGAAAACGAGAACTGGCAGCTGCTTGCACTGCTGGACAAAACCCTGCCGGAGGTGGCACAATGAGCAAGGCAAAATGCATTATGGTGCAGGGCACCATGAGCGGTGCGGGCAAAAGCCTGCTGTGCGCGGCGCTGTGCCGCATTTTTGCGCAGGACGGCTACCGCGTGGCCCCTTTCAAAAGCCAGAACATGGCCCTGAACAGTTTCGTCACCCGCAACGGTGCAGAGATGGGCCGTGCTCAGGTGGTGCAGGCACAGGCTGCAGGCGTGGAGCCGGATGTGCGCATGAACCCCATCCTGCTCAAGCCCAGCAGCGATGTGGGCAGTCAGGTGATCGTGAACGGTAAGGCCCGGGGCCAGATGCCTGCCGCCGCCTACTTTAAAATGAAGCGCAGCCTTATCCCGGACATTCTGGAAGCCTACAACAGCCTTGCCGCCGAGAACGACATTATCGTGATCGAAGGCGCGGGCAGCCCGGCGGAGATCAACCTGAAAGCCGACGATATCGTGAACATGGGCCTTGCAAAGCTGGTGGATGCGCCGGTGCTGCTGGCGGGCGATATCGACCGGGGTGGCGTATTCGCCCAGCTGTACGGCACTGTGGAGCTGCTGGAAGCCGACGAGCGTGCCCGCATCAGGGGGCTGATCATCAACAAGTTCCGGGGCGATGTGGAGATCCTGCGGCCCGGCCTTGCCATGCTGGAAGAAAAAACGCAGCTGCCCGTAGTGGGTGTGGTGCCGTATCTGCGGGTGGAGATCGAGGACGAGGATTCTCTCTCGGATCGTCTGGAAGCAAAAAGTGCCGTCAAACCGCTGGATATCGCCATTCTGCGCCTGCCGCATGTGTCCAACTTCACCGACTTTATCCCGCTGGAACAGCACCCGCTGCTGGGCGTGCGGTATGTGCAGCGCACCCGCCAGCTGGGTGCACCGGATCTCGTCATCCTGCCCGGAACCAAGAACACCATGGACGACCTGCGCTGGCTGCGGGAAAGCGGGCTGGAAGCGGCGGTGCTCAGGCTTTCGGCAGCCGGTACGCCGGTGCTGGGCGTGTGCGGCGGCTACCAGATGCTGGGCGAACAGCTCTGCGACCCGGCAGGGAAGGAGAGCGGCACCCCCTGCACCCTGCGGGGCCTTGGCCTGCTGCCCACCACGACGGTGTTCGGCACCGAAAAGCACCTGACCCAGACCGCAGCCTGTGTGACCACAGAACCCTTTGCAGGCGCAAAGCTGACGGGCTACGAGATCCACGCAGGCCGCACCGAGGTGCGGGGCAGTGCGTTCTGCATCCTTGCAGACGGCACGCCGGAGGGCTGTGTGCAGGACGGTGTATTCGGTACCTACCTGCACGGCCTGTTCGACACCGGCGAACTGACCGAAAAACTGACCGAATTTTTGTGCAAACGGAAGGGCATCGATCCGGCCGGGGCCGAGCTTATCCCCATGGAGCAGTACCGTCAGCAGCAGTTTGATCTACTTGCCGATGGTGTGCGCGCGGCACTGGATATGCCCGCCATCTATGCCGCTATGGGAATGCAAAAAGGAGACAACACATGACACCGCAGCATCATCTGCCCGCCGACATTGAACGGACGAGCATCTCCATTATCACAAGGGAACTGGACGAGCTGGGCCTGACCCCGCCGCCGGAGACGGCTGCGGTGGTCAAGCGGGTCATCCACACCACCGCGGATTTCGACTATGCCAAAAATCTGCGCTTTACACCCGGCGCGGTGGAAGCCGCAGTCAAGGCCCTGCACGCGGGTGCTTTCATCGTTACCGACACCAATATGGCGCTGGCGGGCATCACAAAGCCGGGCCTGAAAAAACTGAATGGTGAAGCCATCTGCTACATGGCAGACCCCGCTGTGGCCGAAGCCGCAAAGCAGGCGGGCACCACCCGTGCCGTTGCCGCCATGCACCGCGCTGCCCGGGAGCACCCGGGGGCCATTCTGGCCATTGGCAATGCGCCCACGGCCCTTTTGACCATTGCGGAGGAAATGGAAGCCGGTCTGCGGCCTGCACTGGTCATTGGCGTGCCGGTGGGGTTTGTGAATGTGGTGGAAAGCAAGAAAGTGCTGTTTGCCGCCTGCGAACGATACGGCGTGCCTGCCATCGCCGCCATGGGCCGCAAGGGCGGCAGCAATGTGGCTGCAGCCATCTGCAACGCCCTCATTTACTCTGCCGCCGAAATGCTGGACCCCTCTGCCAGAGGGTGGAACGGATAAGGTGGAAATAGCATAATATCAAAAACCCGGAACCCTTTTTGAGCCGTTTTGGCCGAGAAAAGGTTCCGGGTTTTGTTCATGATTTTTTCAGAGAGCTATTTTGCAACAGCCTCATTTTCACGGAAAAGGTCCGAACCGAGCACGGCATCCACACTGCCGGCATCAGGCTGCGGGGAACGCCTTGTTCCACACTTCGATCACCTTGAACTTCGGGGTCCAGCCTTCGGGCTCAAAGCGGTCGCCCTTGGCAGCCATGGTGCCCTGCTCGGTGCACCACTGTGCGGCCTTGGCCATATCAGGGTCGGTCACATCCGCAAAGGCGGGTGCGCCTGCGGGTTCGGGCCTGCCTGCGGTGTTCCACACCAGCAGAGCCAGTTGGCCGCGGCTTGCCGGGATGACTGTACCCTCGGGCAGGAGGCTGTGCAGGATCACGCGGGTGGCGATCTCGTAGCCGCCCCAGATGGCTGCACCGCCAACGGCCACGGCGGCAATGGTACCGCCTGTGGTATCCATGGGTGCAGGTTCCACGCCGAAGTCTTCATCAAGAGGTTCGTCCGGGTCAGGCCGGGCCACCGGGCTGGCCGACCACTGAGCGACCAGTTCCACCGGGCCATTGGGCATTTTAAAGGTAAAGGTTGTGCTGGTGCTTTTGTTTGTCTCTGTCCAGCCGCCCTCCGGCTCTTCGGGTGCAGTGCCGGTGGAGTTCCACTTCTCAAACTCCATCCAGTAGCCGTCTTTCAGGGTGGTAGCCACTGTCACCGTCTCGCCTTCCTTGACCCAAAGGCTGCTGCGTGGTTCGCCGTTGATGGTCACACTGCCCAGACTGTCGTTGATGGATACCTTGTACAGCTGGTCCAGCTGTGCGTCCAGCGTCACATTGCCGTTAGGCATTTTAAAGGTGAACTCCGGGCTGGTCTGCCAGCCACCCTCCGGCCAGCCGTCATCCGGCGCTACGGGTGCTTTGCCGGTATACGTCCACTGCAGGAAGGGGTTTTCCTCCGTGCTTTCGGCCCGGACGGTGACCAGCTGGCCCGGCTTCACGATCTTTTGGGATGTGCCGGTGTCGCCGGTTCCGTCCACAATGGTGCCGTGTGTGACGTTGACATCGTACAGGGTCGTAAAGAATGCCTGCAGCTCTACCTCACCTTCGGGCATGGTGAAGCGGAAACTTTGCTTGCCCTGCCAGTTTTGATCCGGTTTCACGAGTTCTTTCTCGCTGAAAAGCCGCCACATATTAAACTGGCGGTAGTCGTTGAGCTCGCTGTCAGGAACTTTTGCGATGATCCTTGTGCCCGGCAGCGCCTCGTAGATTTTCTGCTCTTCTGCCCCTTCGGCAAAGAACTCAGCCTTTCCTGCGGTCTCAAAGATCCGATACGTTTCTCGATATTCTGCGCGCAGGCTCACGTTGCCCTCAGGCATCTTAAGGTCCGTTGTTGTCCCGCCTTTTGTAAGCGTGATCATCGCCGCGTTTCCTATTTCCGGTTCTGCCGCCAGTGCCGGTGCGCACACGCTCAGCACCATGCACAGCGCCACGAGGGCCGAAAGCAGCCTTTGGGTCAGGGTCGTCTGCTTCATACGGAATTCCTCCTTTTTTTGTTTACAGGGGGGGGGTATGCGTCCATCTTGAAAATACCATATTTCACCTTCTTTTTCAATAAAACCTGCGTGAAACGCCCCAAAAACTGCGTGAAAACCGTTTTGCACCGCTGTGCGCGCCTTTGCCCCCTCTTGCAATTTGTGCGCAAAGGGTGTAAAATACAGTCACAATCAAATACAGGGGAGCTTGTGAAGCAGGCTGAGAGGAAGTATCCAAACTTCGACCCTTTTACCTGATGCGGATAATGCCGCCGTAGGAAGTCAGAATGGATGATTTTTTGCAGGAGGCACCGCGGAAGGTGTCTCCTGTTTTTTTTGTTGTGCACCTATTACCATTAAGGAGGATGCCTTGTACTTTTCTGCGGAAGTGCCGCAGCGGGCTGAGGGGGAGCGCCCTGAGCTTTGTGACCGTCAGCGATGGGAAGCCGTGTTCCGGCGTGAGAGGAGACCAGCAAGTCTCGACCGCTTCTTATAGTTCCTGCGCCGGGTCTGGCACCGGGTGCGGGCTGTTTGCGGAGGCGCTGTATGGTTTTTGCTGCTTCCGCAGGTTTGGAAAGGAGCCTTGCCTTATGAAAAAACTCTCTGTGAAAAAGCTGGCGCTGGCCGGCATGCTGTGCGCTCTGTGCGTGGTGGGCAGCGTATTCAGCTTCCCCATGTTCGGCAGCAAATGTGCACCCATCCAGCACATGGTCAATGTGACCTGCGCGGTGCTGCTTGGCCCGTGGTGGGGCGTGGGCGTGGCCTTTGTGGCCTCGCTGCTGCGCAATCTGCTGGGTCTGGGCAGCCTGATGGCCTTCCCCGGCAGCATGTTCGGCGCACTGCTGTGCGGCCTTGTGTACCATAAGACCAAAAACATCCTTGCCACCATGGTGGGCGAGGTGTTCGGCACCAGCATTCTGGGCGGCCTGTGCGCTTACCCGGTGGCCATCTTCCTCATGGGCAAGAGCGCCGGCGACATCGCGTTTTATGCCTACATCGTGCCGTTCCTCATCTCCACTGCAGTGGGCTCCATCATTGCGGGCGTGCTGGTGTACAGCCTGCAGCGCTCCGGCGCACTGCGCTCCATGCAGAACAGTCTTTCCTGACGGAGGGGCACCCGAATGTTCAAAACAGAATTCGAGAACCTGCGCCGCACCTGCCCGCTCATCCATAACATTACCAACTACGTCACCGTGAACGACTGCGCCAACATGGTGCTGGCCTGCGGTGCTTCGCCCATCATGGCCGACGATGCCGCCGAGGTGGAGGACATCACCACCATCTGCGGCGGTCTGAACATCAACATCGGCACCCTGAACAGCCGCACCATCACCAGCATGCTGCTGGCGGGCAAAAAGGCAAACCAGCTGGGCCATCCTGTGGTGCTGGACCCGGTGGGTGCGGGTGCATCCCGCCTGCGCACCGACACGGCTTTCCGCCTGCTCCGGGACGTAAAGTTCACCGTGATCCGCGGCAACATCTCGGAGATCAAAACGCTGGCCTCCGGCGCGGGAACCACCAAGGGCGTGGATGCCGATGTGGCCGATAAAGTTACTGAGGAAAATCTGGATTCTGCCGTGGCCTTTGCCAAGGCCTTTGCAGCCCAGACGGGTGCCGTTATTGCCATTACCGGTGCCATCGACATTGTGGCGGATGCCCACACCGCCTACTGCATCCGCAACGGCAATGCCATGATGAGCAGCATCACCGGTACGGGCTGCCAGCTTTCGGCCCTGACGGCGGCGTTCGTTACCGCCAACCCCGGCCATCCGCTGGAAGCCGCTGCAGCTGCAGTGTGCGCCATGGGCCTTGCGGGCGAGACCGCCCACAAGCGCCTGACCCCGCTGGACGGCAACTCCACCTACCGCAATTATATCATCGATGCCATTTACAATATGACCCCGGAACAGCTGGAAGAAGGAGCAAACTATGAAGTGCGATAAGCAGAACATGCTTCTGTATGCCGTCACCGACCGCGCATGGGTGGGAAAGCAGACCCTCTATGAACAGGTGGAGAGCGCCCTGAAGGGCGGTGTCACCTGTGTGCAGCTGCGTGAAAAAGAGCTGGACGACGAAGCTTTTCTGAAAGAGGCTGTGGAGATCCATGCTCTGTGCCAGCGTTACGGCGTGCCGTTCTTTGTGAACGACAATGTGGACATTGCCATCCGCTGCCACGCCGAGGGTGTGCACGTGGGGCAGGAGGATATGGCCGCAGCGCAGGTGCGCGCCCGTGTGGGCGACGGTATGATGATCGGCGTTTCCGTCCACAGTGTGGAGGAAGCACTGGAAGCCGTCAAGCACGGCGCAGACTGCCTTGGCGTGGGCGCAGCCTTTGCCACCCACACCAAGACCGATGTGGATGTTCTGCCCCACGAGACCCTGAAGGCCATCTGTGATGCCGTGGACATCCCGGTGGTGGCCATTGGCGGCATCCACAAGGAGAACATCCTGCAGCTCAAGGGCACCGGTGTGGATGGCGTGGCCCTTGTGAGCGCCATCTTTGCAGCAGACGACATTGAGACCGAGTGCAAAGAGTTGAAAGCCCTGTCGGAGCAGATCATCTGACCGATCCCGCGGCAAACCGGGGACACCACCTTGGGCCGCGTTATAAAATTCATGGAGAAAACCAACATGAAAAGCGTATTTTGCGCAGGTGCCGGCATCCAGAACGTTCTGTTTTTTCTGAATGACGGCTGCCTTTCTCTACCCTTGTATGACCAGCACCCTGCTGTTCAGAGATAAACTGTCATTTGGAGGAACAGAGCGTATGCAGACTTATACTACCCAGATGGATGCCGCCCGCAAGGGCATCATCACGCCGCAGATGGAGATCGTGGCTAAAAAAGAGTATCGCACCACCGAGGAGATCCGCCAGTGGGTGGCCGAGGGCAAGGTAGCCATTCCGGCCAACAAGCACCACGAGTGCCTGAACCCCGAGGGTGTCGGCTCCATGCTGCGCACCAAGATCAACGTGAACCTTGGTGTCTCCCGCGACTGCAAGGACTACAACGTGGAGATGCAGAAGGTGATGAGCGCCGTCAACATGGGTGCCGAAGCCATTATGGATCTTTCCAGCCACGGCAACACCCAGCCCTTCCGCCAGAAGCTGACCCACGAGTGCCCGGTGATGATCGGCACCGTGCCGGTGTACGATTCGGTCATCCACTACCAGCGCGATCTGGCTGAGCTGACTGCACAGGACTTCATCGATGTGGTGCGCCTGCATGCAGAGGACGGTGTGGACTTTGTCACCCTGCACTGCGGCATCACCCGCAAGACCATCGAGCAGATCCGCAAGCACAAGCGCAAGATGAACATTGTCAGCCGCGGCGGCTCTCTGGTGTTTGCATGGATGAGCATGACCGGCAACGAGAACCCCTTCTACGAGCACTTTGACGAGATCTGCGAGATCTGCGCCGAGCACGATGTGACCATCTCGCTGGGCGATGCCTGCCGTCCCGGCTGTCTGGCTGACGCCACCGACGTGTGCCAGATCGAGGAGCTGGTGCGTCTGGGCGAGTTGACCAAGCGCGCATGGGCACACAACGTGCAGGTGATGGTGGAAGGCCCCGGCCATGTGCCCCTGAATCAGGTGGCTGCCAACATGGAGGTGCAGAAGAGCATCTGCATGGGCGCACCCTTCTATGTGCTGGGACCCCTGGTCACCGATATCGCCCCCGGCTACGACCACATCACCGCTGCCATCGGCGGCGCTGTGGCAGCCGCCAGCGGTGCAGCTTTCCTGTGCTATGTGACCCCCGCCGAGCATCTGGCTCTGCCCAATGTGGACGATGTGAAGCAGGGCATCGTGGCCTCCAAGATCGCTGCCCACGCCGCCGATATCGCCAAGGGCATCCCCCACGCCCGGGACATCGACGATAAGATGGGCGATGCCCGCCGTGTGCTGGACTGGGATGCACAGTTCGCCTGCGCACTGGACCCGGAGACCGCAAAGGCCATCCGCGATGCCCGCCTGCCGGAGGACGACCACAGCGACACCTGCAGCATGTGCGGCAAGTTCTGTGCCGTGCGCAGCATGAACAAGGCGCTGGCCGGTGAGTACATCGACATTCTGTAAAAATCTTCTGTTTTGCGCGCAGCAGCGCGCATCTTCCTCCGCCGCCCGGTATGACCGCCGGGCGGCTTTTGTTGTAATACGGCGAAAAATATGTTACAATAAATCAATACGGACGAGCGCATTGCACACATCAAAGAGCGCCATCCGGAGGATCTTCTTCTGTTTGAGCAATATGGACGGGAGGCTGTGCTTTCTCCTGATTTGATCATTCGGGACGGCAAGCATATTGGAACAGTTTTTGCCGTGAAAAAACTGCCGGATACGAACCTGAATGTTGTTGTAAGGCTTGTGCTGGAAACCGATGAAGCGGGATTTAAGAATTCTGTCATGACATTTTACAGGCTCCGCGAACGTAACTTGAAAAAACTTCTGGAGAAGAACCAGCTGCTTTACACGCGGGAATAAATTTGCTATACCTATGGGTAGGATAAGGTAGCGTTTGAAGTAGAGAATGTGCTGCTACACGCCCCTTGGGCCAAAAGAAATGCGGGAAAGGGCACACCCGCCAAATGCTACTCGATGGGGAACGGTTCAAATGCCGTTCCCCGTTCCTGTTTTAAGAGGTCCCTTACGGATCTCTTTTTTATTATCGATTATTTCTATCAATTTTTTAGAATTTACAATTCTTCTGTACTGTACTATAATGAAGTTATCGTCTTCATTCCATTGATCTACAGGAGGAATCTGTCTTGCTGATAAATCTTATCGAATCCGTCTATCGCCTTTTGTGGGGCGACCTGTTCACCATCCCGCTGGGCGGCGGCATCGGCATTTCCTTCATGGTGGTGCTGCTGTTCACGGCGGGCATCTGGTTCACCTGCCGCACCCGTCTTTTGCCGGTGCGGCTGTTCCGGGATATGATCGCCGCCGTGTGCGAGAAAAAGCAGGGCAGGGACGGCCTTTCCTCCTTCCAGACGCTGGTCATTTCCACCGCCACCCGCGTGGGCATGGGCAATCTGGTGGGCGTGGTGGCTGCTGTTTCTGCAGGCGGTGCCGGTGCGGTGTTCTGGATGTGGGTCACTGCCATTCTGGGTGCGTCCACTTCCTTTGTCGAATCCACCCTTGCCCAGAAATACCGCCAGCCCGACCCGCTGTACGGCGGCTGGCGCGGCGGACCGGCCTACTATCTGCATGTGCTGGCGGAGCGCAGGCGCGGCAAAAAGCTCAAACGCTCTGTGGTAGCGGCGCTGTTTGCGGCGTCTGGCCTCATCTGCTGGTGCGGCATCAGTCAGGTGATCTCCAACTCGGTCAGTTCCGCGTTTGAAAATGCGTTCCATATTCCGCCGCTTACTACCACACTGGTGCTCACGGCCATTGCGGCGGTGATCGTGCTGCGCAAGAATGCCACCGTGAAAAGTCTGGACGTGATGGTGCCCATCATGGCGGTGTGCTATTTCGTCATCACCGTGGGCATCGTGCTGTTCAACCTGCCCAAGCTCCCGGCGGTGTTCGGGCGCATCTTTGCGGAAGCGTTCGGTCTGCGGCAGGCCGTGGCTGGCGGCTTTGGTGCTGTGCTGATGAACGGTGTCAAGCGCGGCCTGTTCTCCAACGAAGCGGGCAGCGGTTCGGCACCCTGTGCAGCTGCCGCCGCAGAGTGCGACGACCCGGTCAAGATGGGCTTTGTGCAGGCACTGGGCGTGCTGATCGATACGGTGGTGATCTGCAGCTGCACGGCTTTTTTGATGCTGCTGGTGCCGCAGGAGATCACAGAAGGACTTGCGGGCATGGACCTTTTGCAGACTGCCCTGCAGTACCATCTGGGCGGCTTTGGTGTCGTGTTCATTGCGGCCACGCTGGCGCTGTTCAGCTTTTCCACCTTTCTGGGCGTTTTGTACTATGCCCGCGGCAATGTGGCCTATCTGTGCGGCGACAACTGGTGGAGCCAGACCGTGTATAAGCTGATCGCGCTGGCCATGCTGGTGATCGGCGGTATGCAGGCCTACACGGTGGTGTGGGATCTGGGCGACGTGGGCATTGGCCTGATGACCATTTTCAACATGATAGCCTTGGTGCCCATGGCAAAGGAAGCGCTTGCCGCCCTGAACGACTACGAAAAACGCAAAAAACTGCAGTAAATAGCAAAGGCCCGGCTCCCTGTAACATGGGAACCGGGCCTTTCAGGTTATTTTATTGCAGATCAGATTTGCTTAAAAGCAGTCCGGCTGCCAGTCCCACCGCTGCAGGCAGCACCCAGCCAAAGCCCATGCTGCCCAGCGGCAGAGCGTTGGCGGCGGCAGATACTGCCCCCAGCGGCAGCGCAGCGGCGATGCTCTGCAGGGCGGTCAGGCCCATGCACAGCGGATACACCGCCCGGTGCTTTTCAAGGCCCGGCATAAAGGAAAGCAGGATCAGCACGATGGCTGCGGGATAAATGGCGTTCAGCACCGGAGTGGACAACCGAATGATGGCAGCAAGGCCGAGGTTCGATACCAGCATACTGGCCACAGCAAAAAAAGCTGCGATGGCAGGGTAGGGGATGCGGGGCAGCAGCTGATGAAAATACTGACCCACGCAGGCGATCAGGCCCACGCAGGTGTTGAAGCATGCGATCACAAAAATGGCCGCAAGAAGTACAAGGCCCGCCCGGCCGAACAGCGTTTGCGCCAGAGCGGTAAGCACCTCGGCACCGGTGGCAAGCCCCGGATACACCGTGCCGGTCTCGGCCCCGGCGTGGCCCAGCATGGCGTAGACCACCAGCAGCAGCCCGCCTGCAATAAAACCGGCCCGGATGGTGCCGCCCTCCACGGCACGGCTTTCTGTGACACCCCGGGCGCGGATGTTCAGGGCGATGACCGCGCCAAAATTCAGCCCGGCCAGCGTGTCCATGGTCTGGTAGCCGTACAGGATGCCCTGCACAGCGGGCAGGGCTGCGTACTCTGCGCTGGGTGTGCCGTAGTGTGCCGCCAGCGGATGGATGAGACACCCGGCAAACAGCACCACGATGAGCACGATCAGGCAGGGGCAGAGGATGCGGCCCAGCCAGTCGGTAAGCTTTTCCGGCCGCAGCGCCACCAGAAAGGCCGCTGCAAAAAACAGCACCGAGTAGGCCAGCTGCAGCCCGGTACCGCTGCCTATCAGCGGCACCAGCATCTGGAAGGAGGTACTGGCGGTGCGGGGGATGGCAAGGCAGGGCCCGATGGAAAGATACACCAGAATGGTGAACACCATGGCGAACACCGGATGCACCCGGCCGGCAAGCTTATCCAGACCGCCTGCCCGTGCCACAGCCACCACGCCCGCAACGGGCAGGCCGACGGCGCTGACGGCAAGGCCCGCAAAGGCAGGCCAGAGGCTGGTACCGGCCTGTGCGCCCAGATGCGGCGGGAAGATCAGATTGCCTGCACCAAAAAACATGGAAAACAGTGTAAAGCCGACCAGAAGCAGATTTTTGCCGGAAAGCTTCTGCATAGGACAGACACCTCATTTCTTTCTTGCATCAAAGATGACAGAGATTTATACAGTTCAGTTTATCGTTTTATTGATTTCATGTCAAGAAAGAAAAACATGAAGAAAAGTAATGACAGGCATGATAAGCTCTTATGCATCATGATGCACGGGTCATTGGCGTTTGGAAAAAGATGTGGTATGATACTTATACGATCCGCAGAGCGGAGGCCATTTCAGACCGTCAGGAGCAGGAAAGAACCATGAACCAACACAAACAACTTTTTGAGCGGCTGGCTGCTGCGGCCTTCTGGCTGGCGGTGTGGCAGTGCGCCGCCATGGCGGTGGGACAGGAGGTGTTCCTTGTTTCGCCGGTGCAGGCGGTGCGCACTCTTTTGCAGCTTTTGCCGCAGGCAGAGTTCTGGCAGCGGGTGGGTTTCAGCTCCGGGCGCATTCTGCTGGGTTTTGGGCTGGGCGTGGCCGTAAGCATCGTGCTGGCTGTGGCCGCACAGGCGTGGCACGCGGCAGAGGTGCTGCTTGCTCCGGTGCTGCAGCTGGTCAAAGCCACGCCGGTGGCAAGCTTTATCATTCTGGCGCTGGTGTGGGTGCGGGGGGCATCGCTTTCGGTGCTCATCAGCTTTTTAATGGTGCTGCCGGTGCTGTACGGTGCGGTGCGCACCGGCATCCGGAGCGCAGACCCACAGCTGTTGGAGATGACGAAGGTGTTTCGTCTTCCGCTGGGCCGACGGCTGCGGGCGGTGTGGCTGCCTGCGGTGATGCCAGCTTTCCGGCAGGGATGCAGCGTGGCCCTTGGCATCTGCTGGAAGAGCGGCGTTGCCGCTGAGGTGATCGGCCTGCCCAATGGCAGCATCGGCGATGCACTCTACCGGGCCAAGATCACCCTTTCCACCGGGGAGCTGTTCGCATGGACGTTTGTGATCATCCTGCTCAGCGCCGGGTTTGAAAAGCTGTTCCTGCTGCTTCTGGACTGCGTGACCCGCGCCGTGACCGGGGAGGTGCCGCAATGCTGACCATCAAGCATCTGACAAAACAGTTCGGGAAGAAAACGCTGTTCTGGGACCTGACCTTGGCCGTGGACAGCCCGGCGGTGCTGTGGGCACCCAGCGGCTGGGGCAAGACCACATTGCTGCGCATCCTCATGGGGCTGGAAGAACCCACTTCTGGCATGGTACAGGGCGTTGGCCGGGTGGCAGCAGTGTTTCAGGAAGACCGGCTCTGCCCGCAGCTGACAGCTGTGCAGAACGTGACGCTGGTATTGCCCGGCAGTGCAGAACAATACAAGGAGCAAATCATAAAAGATTTTCAACAGGTTGGCATGGATGCTGCCGCATTGGCCCTGCCTGCCGCACGGCTTTCCGGCGGACAGAAGCGCCGCACGGCTCTGCTGCGGGCTTTGTGGGCCGCCAGCGATACGCTGCTGTTAGACGAACCCTTTACCGGAATGGACCCGGACACCCTTGCCGCTGCTGCGGCGCTGCTGCGGGAGCGCTGCGGAGAAAAGCCTGTCTTGCTGGCTACCCACGACCGCGAAGCCATCCGCCTTCTGGGCTGGCCGGTGGTTGAGCTGGAAAATGCCTGAGCCTGCATCTATCCTATAGAATGAAAAATCGGAAAGACCAGAACGGCCTTTCCGATTTTTTGCTGTTTGGAATATTTTACTGAAAAATACGCAGGGGATACGGCAAACTGCATCAGTTCAGCAGCTTTGCCGGGTCAAGGTACTGCTCACCCTGCAGTACTTCCAGATGGATATGCGTCTCCTCGGCGCATTCGTTGGGAATGCTGCCTGCACGGCCAAGTATCTGGCCCACACTCACTTCATCGCCGGTCTGCACCGTGGGGTCGGCTGTGCCGCACACCCGCCACAGGTGCCCGGCGCTGTCCTCGATGCACACCACACTGCCCCAGCGGCCATCGGTGTCCACGGCGGTCACCTTACCGGCGGCGGGAGCACACACCTGTGCATCCTGCGCACAGGCGTAGTCCACACCGTTGTGGGTGCGCCAGTCGCCAAGGGTGCTGCTGTACACCAGCTCATCGCCGCTGTAGGCGTTCAAGACCCTGCCCGAGACGGGCTGCGTGGAGGCAGGCGCAGCTGAATTGCTGGCAGGCGAGGATGCGCCCTGCAGTGCGGAGGGTTCGTGCACCAAACCAGAGCCAGACTGCGCCCCAGAAGAGGACGCAGAGGATGCGGGCTTGGGTACATTTGCCGAAGATTCTGCGGCGTCGGTCACGGGCTGCTGCCATACATCGTCCTCCTGTGGGTCAAGGGTGAGCTGCGGTTCCGGGGCAGGTTCTTCCTGCGGGGTCGTCAGGTCGTCGTAGCTCTTTTTCAGTTCATCCCGCACGGTGCGCACTGCCCACACGCCCGCCGCTGCGGCTGCGACGAGACAGGCCAGCAGTGCCAGTGTAAAGCCCCTGCTGCGCAAAAACTTTTTGATCTGCTCCATTGTCGTTACTCCCATCTGCTGCATTGTGTACGCATTGCTTCTGGGCTTAGTGTGGGACAGCAGGGCAGGTTTTATGCACGGAACGATTTAAAATGGCCTCCATTTCATTCTGGCCATAATAGCGGAATTGCATTTATAGTGATGCAGAACCGGTCAGACCGCGGTCTGACCGGTTCTGCGTTTTCACGAGAGGGGCCGCAGCCGGAAAATGCATCTTCCCTCTGTGGCCTTCTGTGTTGATGCCCAGAGCGAAGCGGAGGATATTCTAAATGATATTACCAAACAAAAAGGCCCTCCCTTTTCGGGAGAGCCTTTGCGGATCAAAAATCAGTTGCGGCGGCGGCTGTTCATGCCCAGCAGGCGCACAACATACAGGAAGATGTTGATGAAGTCCAGATACAACGTCAGTGCACCGTAAATGGAAGCCTTCTCGGCCAGCTCACCGTCATAGGCGTAGTAGGAGAACATCTGGCTCAGCTTCTGGGTGTCGTAGGCGGTCAGCAGCATGAACACCACCAGACCGACAGCGCTGTACAGCACCGTGGTAAGAAAGCTCATGCCGAACAGCATGCCCACAAAGCCGGTGATGATGAGCGCGAACAGGCCCATCATCAGCTTGGGACCCCAGCCGGACAGATCCTTGTGGGTAGTAGTGCCGTAGACCGCCATCAGGCCGAAGTACAGCGAGGTGGCAAGGAAGGCCAGCACCAGAGTGCCCAGATCAAATACCAGGAAGTAGTAGCTCAGCACCATGCCGTTGAGCAGTGCATAGGCAAAGAAGGTAGCTCTTGCACCGCCCACCGACATGTTCTGCACGCGGGAGCTGAGCACATACACCAGCACCAGCTCTGCGATGGTGAACACCAGATACAGCGAGTTGACGACGTACAGCAGCGGGGTAGCGGCTGTAACGAACGCCGCGGCAAAGGTGATGAGCAGGCCTACCGCCATCCAGCGATAGGTGCGGTTCATATAGTCAGCCGAGGTCATGGCAGGCTCCGTGTAGCCTCGATCGTAACCATTGTAATTGTAATCCATATGGGACTCCTCCAGTCTCTTTCTGCCGGAACACTTTTTCCTTGCTCCGGTCTACGGAATATAGTATACTGCATAGAAATGAACGTTTCATGAAAAAGGCTGTGATATTGTATGTCTCTTGGGCTTTATTTACACATTCCGTACTGTTTTTCCAAATGCAGATACTGCGATTTCTATTCCCATCCCGGTGAGCGCGGCGTACCGGAAGCTTATGTGGATGCTCTTTTGCGGGAGCTTTCCCGCTTTGCGCCGGAAGCACCTCTGCAGCCGGACACCCTTTATTTTGGCGGCGGCACGCCCAGCCTGCTGCGCCCGGAGCAGGCAAAACGGCTGATCGATGCAGCCCGGCCGATGCCAGGGGCCGAGATCACACTGGAAGCAAACCCGGAGACGGTGACGGAAGAAAGCCTTGCAGGCTTCCGGGAGGCGGGTGTGAACCGTATCTCTTTCGGGGTGCAGTCTGCCCGGGATACCCAGCTGCGCACACTGGGCAGGCCGCACACGGCAAAGCAGGCGCGGGCTGCATTTGCCGCCGCCCGGCGCGCAGGCTTTACGAACATCAGCGGCGACATCATGCTGGCACTGCCGCACTACACCGAAGCCGAGTTTGACGAAACGCTGGAACTGATCGAGGGTGGTGGGGCTACCCATATTTCGGCATATCTGCTGAAGATCGAGCCGGATTCAGCCTTTGGTAAACATCCGCCCGAAGGCCTGCCCACCGGCGATGAAGCCGCCGATTTTTACCTTTATGCAGTGGAACAGCTGGAACACCACGGCTACAAACAGTACGAGATCTCCAACTTTGCAAAGCCCAGCTATGAGGGCAGACACAACCTCATTTACTGGGACTGCGGCGACTATCTGGGCCTTGGCCCGGCGGCGCACTCCTGCATGGGCGGCAGACGGTTCTACTACCCGCCGGACACCGCCGCTTTCCTGAACGATGCCGCCGCCCCGGTGATGGACGGCAGCTGCGGCGCAGAGGACTACCTTATTTTACAGCTGCGTCTGCGCAAAGGCCTTTCGCTGGATGCATACAAAAAACTTTACGGAAAAGAATTTTCCACCGCACAGCTGGCCTTTGTGCAAAACTGCGTCCGGGCAGGCTATGCAAGCTTTGACGGCCGCACCCTTGCCCTGACCCCGGCGGGTCTCATCGTGCAGAACAGCATCCTTGCCCAACTATTGTAATTGGCAGAAATACGGCAACACATTGCTTTTGTGTGTCGATTCTGGTATGATATACTCGTATTATTAGGCGATGGGAGAGAAAACGGATGGCGAAGGTGTTGATCGTAGGTGCAGGCGCGGCAGGACTGATGGCAGCGGGTGCCGCTGTGCGTCAGGGGCATCAGGTGACGGTGCTGGAACACATGGACAAGCCCGGCCAGAAGATCCTTGTCACCGGCAAGGGCCGCTGCAATGTGACCAACGACTGCCCGGCAGAGGAATTTCTGCGCCATGTGCGCACCAACCCGCGCTTTCTGTATTCGTCGCTGGGGGCCTTTCCACCGGCAAAGACCATGGAACTGTTCGAGGGCCTTGGCGTGGAGCTGAAGGTGGAGCGCGGCCGCCGGGTGTTTCCAGTATCGGACAAGGCCGAGGAGATCCGGCAGGCTCTTCTGCGCTATGCGCAGGATGCTGAACTCGTACATGACGGCGCGAAAAAGCTGCTATTGGAAGAGGTAACACCGGAGCCGGAAGCAGCTCCCGCCGCACCGGAAAACCCGCGCCACCCCAAAAAGAAAAAGGCAGGCCCGGCACTGCGGTGCATCGGTGTGCGGGGCACCTCCGGCCGGGAGTACCGGGCGGATGCCGTGCTGGTGGCCACCGGCGGCGTGAGCTACCCCACCACCGGCTCTACCGGCGACGGCTACAAACTGGCCCAGCAGGCCGGGCACACCCTCATCGAGCCGGTGCCCAGTCTGGTCAGTCTTGTGAGCCATGACGCGGACTGCAAAAAGATGATGGGCTTGGCGCTGAAAAACGTCACCCTGACCCTGTTCGAGGACAGCAAGGCCATTTTTGACGAGCAGGGCGAAATGCTGTTCACTCATTTTGGCATCAGCGGCCCGCTGACTTTGAGCGCATCCAGCCATCTGGGCGACATGAAAAAACACAAGTATCATGCGGAGATCGACCTGAAGCCCGCTCTCAGCGAGGAGCAGCTTTACGACCGCATCACGCGGGATTTTGCCTTGCTGGCAAACCATGCGGCGCAGGGCGCGCTGGTAAAGCTTTTGCCGTCCAGTATGCAGCCGGTGATGGTGGCGCGCTGGGGCATCGACCCGGCTACCAAGGCAAACCAGATCACCCGGGAGCAGAAGAGGGAGCTGGTGCAGCTGATGAAGCACTGGCGGGTGTCCATTGATGCCCGGGGCGATCTGGCCCATGCCGTGATCACCAGCGGCGGTGTGTCCGTGCGGGAGGTGGACCCCAAAACCATGCAGAGCAAAAAGGCGCTGGGCCTTTACTTTGCAGGCGAAGTGCTGGATGTGGATGCCTATACCGGCGGCTACAACCTGCAGATCGCCTTCTGCACCGCACAGAGCTTTGCAAATAATCTGTAATTACAGATAAAACAATTTTAAATGCCCTCCGCGCTGCTCTGGGCATATTTATAGGAATAGATTTTTTGATTTGTATTTTGAAAACGACTGCGGTCGTTTTCAAAATACGTTTTCACAAAAAGGGTTGTTACTGGGATAGTCTCACAGACCGCTGCGCAACTGTTCCTGAAGGGAACGAGCAGCAGATTCAGTTGGCCGTTGCGGCCCCGCTTGTGAAAAATCAAATCTGGAAAATCCGCAGATTTTCCAGATTTGTAAATATTTAAAATAATTTTCCGCTTAAAAAGGAGAAGATATAAAATGGTATCTGTTGCGATCGACGGGCCTGCAGGTGCAGGCAAATCTACGCTGGCACGCCGCCTGGCGGCTGAAATGGGCTATATCTATGTGGATACCGGTGCTATGTACCGCGCCATCGGCCTGTATGCCCTGCGCGCAGGCAAGAACCCCAAGGACAACGCAGCGGTCAACGCGCTGCTTCCCCAGATCGAGCTGCGGCTGGCCTCCATTGAGGGCGAACAGCACATTTATTTAAAGGAAGAGGATGTGAGCACCGCCATCCGCACCGAGGCCGCAGGTATGGCTGCCTCTGCCGTGGGCGCAAACCCGGCTGTGCGCGCCTTTCTGCTGGAACTGCAGCGGGATATGGCCAAAAAGCAGGACGTGCTGATGGACGGCCGCGACATCGGCACGGTGGTGCTGCCGGATGCCACGGTGAAGATCTTCCTCACCGCCACGCCGGAAGCCCGCGCCACACGCAGGTGGAAAGAGTATCAGGCCAAAGGCATCGATACTCCCTATGAAGAGGTGCTGGCCGACGTGAAGCAGCGGGATTATCAGGACACCCACCGTGCCGCCGCACCCCTGAAGCGGGCGGACGATGCCGTGCTGCTGGATACTTCGGAGCTGGATTTTGAACAGAGCCTTGCTGCAATGAAGAAGATCATTGCAGAGAAAGTGAATAAAACGATAAAATGATATTATATTACATCTTAGTGCCCTTTGCGTGGCTTTTGTGGCATATCGGCTTCCGCATCCATGTAGAGGGCCGCGAAAACCTGAAAAAGGTGCAGACAAAGGGCTGCATCCTTGCGCCCACCCATGTTTCCGCCATCGACCCGGTGTTCATCGTGGTCACCCGGTGGAGTAGGCGGATGATCGTGTTCGCCAAGAAGGAACTGTTCGAGATCAACGCCCTGCTCACATGGTTCTTCCGCTGCTGCGGCGCGGTGTGCGTGCGCGGCACAAAGGATGAAATGGCTGCCATTGAGCAGACCGTAGAAAAGTGCAGAAACGGCGAAACACTGCTCATCTTCCCGGAGGGCACCCGCGAAAAGGACGGGAAGCTTCTGCCGCCCAAGAGCGGACTGTTCGTCATTGCGGCGGGGGCCGGGGTGGACGTAGTGCCCTGCCGCATCCTGTACGATACGCCGGATGGAAAAATGCACCTGTTCTGCAAAGTACGGGTGATCTACGGCGAACCGATGCCTGCAGAGCAGTTTGCCATGGAGAGCCGCCGCGACACCAAAAAGCTGCGTGCCAACAAGCAGGCCCTGCTGGATGCGTGGGAAAAGATGGGGGCGTAAAAGATGGAGATCCGAGTTGCCAAAACGGCGGGGTTCTGTTTTGGTGTCAAGCGGGCGGTGGACCTGACCTATGGCCTGCTGAACGAAGGCTGCAAGGTGGCCACCCTCGGCCCGCTGATCCATAACCCGCAGGCTGTGGAGGATATGCAGAAAAAGGGTGCCCTTGTGGCGGATGCCATCGCCGATGTGCCCGCCGGGTACGAGGTGGTCATCCGCAGTCACGGCGTGCCGCGCACTGTGTACGACGAGCTGGATGCGCGCGGCATCACCTACCATGATGCCACCTGTCCCTTCGTGCAGAAGATCCAGCGCATTGCCGCCGAGGCCGAAAAGGCGGGGGCGGTGCTGCTGGTGGCAGGCGACAAGACCCATCCGGAGGTGCAGGGGATCGTGGGCCACACCCGCGGAGAGGTGTTCGTTTTTGCCGATCTGGCCGAGTTGAAGGCATGGAAAGGCCCCTCTGACCCGCAAAAACCCCTGTTTGCAGTTGCACAGACCACATTTCAGGTTACAAAATGGCAAGAAAGTTCGGAGTTTCTCAAAAAAGCCTATACAAACGCCCGAATTTTTGATACAATATGTAATGCGACGTGGGCGAGGCAACAGGAAGCGGAAGACCTCAGCCAAAAATGCGACATCATTGTTGTCATTGGCGGTCATCATTCTTCCAATACCCAAAAGCTGGTACAGGTCGCCGCAAAACACACGCGTGCCGTAACGGTCGAGACAGCGAGCGAACTTCGGCCGGAATGGTTTGCAGATGTTAAAGTGGCGGGCGTGACAGCCGGGGCTTCAACGCCATCGTCTATTATTGAGGAGGTACTTAACAGTATGAGCGCAGAAATCAATGACAGCATGAGCTTTGAGGAGATGCTGAATGCATCCGAGGAAAAGCGTGTTCATGCAGGCAGTATTGTGAAAGGAATCGTGACCAGCATCTCTGCCAACGAGATCCAGGTGGATATCGGAGCGAAGCAGACCGGCTTTGTCAAGCTGAGCGAGCTGACCGATGATTCCTCCGCCAAGGTCGAAGACCTGGTGAAGGTTGGCGATGAGCTGGACCTCATCGTCGAGAAGGTTATGGATCAGGATGGCGTCATCCAGCTCTCCCGCAAGAAGCTCGCATCTCGCAAGGGCATGGAAGAGATCGCTAAGGCCGCTGAGTCCGGCGAGGTCGTCGAAGGCGATGTCACCGAGTTCAACAAGGGCGGCGTTGTGGTCAACGTCAAGGGCGTCAAGGTGTTCGTTCCTCGTTCTCAGGCTACTATGCGCCGTGATGAGGACTACACCGCTCTGGTTGGCCAGCATGTTCAGCTGGTTGTCACCGAGTGCTCCGGCCGCAAGATCGTCGGCAGCATCAACAAGGTGACCGCTGAGCAGAACAAGGCAAAGCGTGAAGAGTTCTGGGCAAACGTTGAGGTGGGCAAGACCTACACCGGCGTTGTCAAGAGCCTGACTTCTTACGGTGCATTCGTCGATATCGGCGGTGTGGACGGTCTGTGCCACATCAGCGAGCTGAGCTGGAACCGCATCAAGCATCCCTCCGAGGTCGTCTCCGTTGGCGACACCATCGAGGTGTATGTGAAGGACATCGACACCGAGAACCACAAGGTCTCTCTGGGCTACAAGAAGGCCGAGGACAACCCCTGGGAGCAGCTGAAGAACAACTACCCCATCGGCAGCACCTTCCATGCTCCGGTCGTCTCCCTGACCAAGTTCGGTGCATTCGTCCGCATCCTGCCGGGTGTTGATGGTCTGGTTCACATCAGCGAGATCAGCAATGACCGCGTTGAGAAGGTCTCTGACGTACTGAAGGTCGGCGATATGGTCGATGTGAAGCTGCTGGATGTCGACTTCGACAAGAAGCGCATCAGCCTGTCTATGAAGGCCCTGCTGAACGACGACGCTGAGTAATCAGCCTTTCGTTCGGAAGAAAAGCTTCTGACACAATGCGATCAACAGCCCCGTTGCCGGGAAAACGGCGGCGGGGCTGTTTTTGTTAAGGAGAGAACCCTCTCAGTCACCTGCGGTGACAGCTCCCCCGAAGGGGAGAGCTTTTGGCAAAAGAGGGCAGGCTCGCCGCGCCCGCAATAAAACCTCACCCTTCGGGAGAGGTGGACGCGAGCAGCGCGAGCGGACGGAGAGGGTTTGACGAACCATGATAAATTTTTTCAAAAAACACTGGGAAGTGCTGAGCTATCTGGTTTTCGGCGTGCTGTGCACCCTGCTGAACATTGTGCTGTATGCGCTGTTCAACAAGCTGTTTGGCTATACAGCCGCCAACAGCTGGGGCAATGTGCTGGATAACATCATCTGCATCCTGTTTGCCTACTGCACCAACCGCGCCTTTGTGTTCCGCAGCAAAACGCAGGGCAAGGCCATGGCAAGGGAATTTGGTGCATTCGTCACCTGTCGTCTGGGTACAATGCTGCTGGACACTGCAATTATGCTGGTGCTGGGCAATCTGCTGGCTGCGCAGGGTGCAGCGCTGATGGACGAGCTGATGCAGGGGGTGCTGAGCGTGGTGGCCCACTGGCTTGGCCCGGATACGGCCATCCAGATGGCAGCCTCCTATGCAGGCACACCGGCGGGGGTCACGGATGGCTCTGCCGCTATTGCCGTCATCGGCGGTGCAGACGGCCCCACGGCGATCTTCGTTACCAGTCGCTACAATGCGCAGGCACTGTGGGGCCTTGCCGTGAAGATCTTTTCCAATGTACTGGTGATCGTGCTGAACTATGTGTTCAGCAAGCTGATCATTTTTAAGAAAAAGTAAGCAGAACCCTCTCAGTCGCCTGACGGCGACAGCTCTCCCGAAGGGCGAGCTTTTTTGCAGGAGAAGAAAAACTTCTCCTCCGAGCATAAAGCTCCCCCATTCGGGGGAGCTGGCATCGAGCGTATGCGAGATGACTGAGAGGGTTTTACAAATCATCAACACTTTAGGAGGTACGGTTTTATGAAGCGTGGTCTGAAAGGTTTTGCATTTCTGGTTTCCGGTCTGGTGCTGGGCATCATTGGTGCAACGGTCTCTGCAACTGCAATTGCCCTGAGTGCTGTCGGCATGGCAAAGGTGCGCCGTGCCAGCAAGTAAAAAGGAGAAACAAACATGACTCGTGAAGAAATTCTCTCCCATGTCGATCACACCCTGCTGAAGCCGGAGGCCACCTGGCCCCAGATCCAGACCCTGTGTGACGAAGCCATTGCAAACCACACCGCATCCGTCTGCATCAACACCTGCTACGTCAGGCAGGCGGTGGAGTATATGGCAGGCCGCATCCCGGTATGCTGCGTGGTAGGCTTCCCTCTGGGTGCCATGGATACCGCCAGCAAGGCGTTTGAAGCCAAGACTGCCATTGAGAATGGTGCCGCCGAGGTGGATATGGTCATCAACATCGGCCGCCTGAAGAACAAGGAGTACGATGCCGTGCGCGAGGATATCCGCGCCGTGAAGCAGGCGGTGGGCGACAAGGTCCTGAAGGTCATCATTGAGACCTGCCTGCTGACCGACGAGGAAAAGGAAAAGATGTGCGATATCGTCTGCGAGGCAGGCGCGGACTACATCAAGACCAGCACCGGCTTCTCCACCGCAGGCGCAAACTTCCACGATGTGGAGCTGATGGTCAAGGGCGTGCATGGCCGCTGCAAGGTCAAGGCTGCCGGCGGCATTTCTACCGTGGAGGACATGGAGACCTTCCTTGCGCTGGGTGCTGACCGTCTGGGCACCTCCCGCGCTGTCAAAATTCTGAACGGCGAGCAGGCAAAGGGCTATTGATCTTTCTGCGAAAAATGCAATTATAAATAATATTTCCGCAGAACAGAATCAGAGCGCACGCGGAGGCTGTTCTGGATCGTCTGGTTTTCCCAAGGGCCGCTGCACAAATTGCTGTGCAGCGGCCCTTTTTGATGCCAAGCCTTGCAAGCAGGGCGCGGCAGGGTATATAATACAGATAGATACTGTATAAAACAGGGGCTGTCTGCCTTGTGGGATAAGGCGGGCAGGGGAGGAAATGCAATGAATATACCCGAGATCCTTGTGGCCAATGGCACAGGGGCGGTGCTGGTATGCTTTCTGTTTCTGCTGCGGGTGCGCGGCGAGAGTAAAAACAGTGTTGGAAGTGAGCTGTTCTGCCGGATGCTGGTGGTGACTCTGCTGGCACAGGCGACAGAGACGATCAGCTTTCTGCTGGACGGCGTGCCCGGCGCGGCAAGCCGGTTCTGGCTGTACCTCATGAACACCGTCTGCACCGGCGCTACCGTGAGCGTGGGCTTTGCGTGGTGTTTGTATGTGGACTTCCGGGTCTACCGCAGCACCGGACGCCTGCGCAGAAGGCATCTGTTTCTGGGCGCGCCGCTGCTGGCTGTTCTGGCGCTGCTGGCGGCGAACCTTTTCGGCACAGGATGGATCTTTACCATCTCCGCAGACAACGTTTACCATCGCGGTCCGCTGAACAGTTTGCTTTACCTGCTGCTGTTCGGCTATTATGCCGAGAGCGTGTGGCAGGTGCATAAGGCCAAGCGCGATGGCGTTACGGTGGAGTTTTTCCCGGTGTACTACTTTGTGATCACCTGTGCGGTGGGCACGGTGCTGCAGGGTGCGTTCTACGGTATGGCCTTCGGCTGGCTGTCGGTGGCCATCGCCTTTGTGTTTGTGGACAGTCAGCTCCGCAGTCTGCGCAGCTATATCGACGAGCTGTCCGGTCTGTTTGGCCGCAAGTACATGAACTACTGTCTGGAGCGCATCCACGCCACGCAGGAAAAGGATGTTTACGGCATCATGATGGACGTGAACTGCTTCAAGGAGATCAACGACACCTACGGTCATGGTGCGGGCGACCGCGCCATTCAGGAGATCGGTCACATCCTGTCCGGGGCGCTGGTGGCAAACTCGGTAGCTATCCGCATAAGCGGCGATGAGTTCATGGTGCTGATCCGGCACGGCTCGGAGGAGATCCTGAATAAGATCTGTGCCGCCATCGAGCAGCGGGTGCAGCGCTATAACGCCGCCGCCCCGGCGGGCAGCTTTCAGCTGTCTTTCTCCACCGGTGTGGCAAAGTATGAGGACGGCAGCGTGGAGAAATTTCTGGTGGAACTGGACGAGCGGATGTATGCGGAAAAGCGCGCCTTCCACGCCGCCCGGAACGGCCATGCCGTACCGGAGCAGGGGAACGCTCCATCAATTTCAGAATAATGTCTAAAAAGAGTGATACTCTTCTTGACAATCTGACGAAGCAATGATAGAATACTGAACGTACCAACTGAATACCGACTTATCAAGAGCGGCTGAGGGGACAGGCCCTGTGAAGCCCGACAACCTGCGCGTGAGCGCAAGGTGCCAAATCCTGCGGGAAACCGAGAGATAAGAGTGCAACGCTCAGAGCTTTCGGGCTCTGGGCGCTTTTATTTTTCGCGCAAAAAAGCTTGAACGGAATGTTGGAGCAAGAAATACACACCCTGCTGTAAAAACTTTAGGAGGCAAAACAAATGGCAAGACACCTGTTTACTTCTGAGTCCGTCACCGAAGGACATCCCGACAAAATCTGCGACCAAATCTCGGATGCGATCTTGGACGAGATCCTGACCCACGACCCCGATGCCCGTGTGGCCTGCGAGACCTGTGCATCCACCGGCCTTGTGCACATCATGGGCGAGATCACCACCAACTGCTATGTGGACTTCCAGAAGGTCGTCCGCGAGGTGGTGGCAGATATCGGCTACACCCGCGCAAAGTTCGGCTTTGATGCCGACACCTGTGCCGTCATCTCCAACATCGACGGCCAGAGCCCCGACATCGCACTGGGCACCAACGATCAGGTGGGCGGTGCAGGCGATCAGGGCATGATGTTCGGCTATGCCTGCGATGAGACCCCGGAGCTGATGCCTATGCCCATCAGCCTTGCCCACAAGCTGGCAAAGCGCCTGACCGAGGTGCGCAAGAACGGCGAGATGGACTATCTGCGTCCGGACGGCAAGAGTCAGGTCACTGTGGAGTACGATGAGAACAACAAGCCCGTGCGTGTGGATGCTGTGGTCATTTCCAGCCAGCACAGTGAGAGTGTCAGCATGGAACAGCTGCGCGCCGATGTGATGGAAAAGGTCATCAAGGCCACCATCCCCGCCGAGCTGCTGGACGAGAACACCAAGTACTATATCAACCCCACCGGCCGCTTCGTCGTGGGCGGCCCGCAGGGCGACACCGGCCTGACCGGCCGCAAGATCATCGTGGACACCTACGGCGGCTATGCCCGTCACGGCGGCGGTGCCTTCTCCGGTAAGGACCCCAGCAAGGTGGACCGCAGCGCAGCCTATGCGACCCGCTGGGTGGCAAAGAACATCGTGGCTGCGGGTCTGGCAAAGCAGTGCGAGGTGCAGGTGGCCTACGCCATCGGCGTGGCAAAGCCTGTGTCCATCATGGTGGACACCTTCGGCACCGGCACCGTCTCGGATGAGAAGATCGAGCAGGCTGTGGAAAAGGTCTTTGACCTGACACCCGCCGCCATCATCCGCGAACTCGACCTGCGCAAGCCCATCTACCGCAAGCTGGCCGCATACGGCCACATGGGCCGCGAGGATCTGGGCGTGAAGTGGGAGAACACCGACCGCGTGGATGCCCTGAAGGCTGCGGTCGCTGCCCTGTAAGCGGAACACAAAAACGTTTTCCTTCTGGATAGAAGGTAAGTGAAGAGAAGTCCCTCTGCCTGAAAAGGCAGGGGGGCTTTTTTGTGCACAGAGACGCCGGAAAGCAAAGAAACGGTAAAAATTTATAGCCGCAGGCAGAATTATCAGACGATTTTTTGCCAAATGTCAATAAATAGGTAAGTTGTTCTTGAAATACGGGGGGGGGGTAGTGATATGATAGAATCAGTACAGCCGGAGAAGAGACGGCACAGCAAAAAGCCGGGGAGGTGAGGCGCAGGCGGGACTGAGATCAGACCGTAGAAGTCAATGAAAATGATAATGAGGAAAGGAATGAACGACTTTGAAACATAAGGGTAAAAATCGGGTATTGGCTGCCCTGCTGGCGGCGGCAATGATGTTTCAGATGCTTCCCCTGATGGTCTTTGCGGATGACGGCGCAGCATCGTCTGATGTGAAGATTAAAGGAAAAGAAGGAACCTATACATCACTCAAAGAAGCAGTGGAAAAAGCCGAAAGTGGCGACACCATCCTGCTGGGTGAAGGCGACTATACTCTGTACAAGGTTGACAGTACCGGCATGACCAGGGACAAGGACCTGACCTTTGTGGGACGGGGAACCGATAAGACAGTTTGGCATATCGGTGAAGATGTAGCCGACCCTAATAAGACCGGAGAGTATAATGGTGACTACAGCTTTGACGGTGCAGGCACCGTTACCTTCGAGAATATGACGCTTCGTTCCGGCACAACTACGGACCCGAATGTTAAACTTGGCTTTATCCGGCCCGGTAATACAGTAGTTGAAAATTGTGAAATCGTAGGATGGACTGCTTACTGGGGAGATAACAGTGCTAAGTTTAAAAACACAACGTTTAAACCAATTGTAGGCAAGGATGCAATCTGGGTGTACTCTTCGAAGGAGGCAACATTTAACAACTGCACATTCACCACAGGCAGAGGTGTCAAGGTCTACACCGAAAAGAATAAGAGCGTTACGGTCAATTTTAATGACTGCACCGTGGAAAATTCGGGCAGTCACCCGGCAATATATATCGACGAACTTGTGCTGGAACGAGATGGCGGTACGGAAAGATATAACATCAATATTACGGGCGACAATAATGTTACGGCGCAGACAAACAGAGATACCTGCTCAAAGCTGTTTGGTTTTAGAAAAGCCAATGCGCATCCCGGTCACTTTACGAATGTAAGGATTGATGAGGAACTCGTGTGGAGCAATGGCGAAATGCTGACCCATGACTATACCGATGGCAAAAAGGAAGGCAAGTTCACAGTGACGCGCGGCGATTGGGATATGACAAAGAACCCCCCGGAACGCGACGTGACCACGACGTGTGACTACTGCGGCTACACAACAAAGGGCGTAGAGAAGGGCTACAAGCTGACATACGATCTGAACGGCGGTGCAGAGCCTGCCGATGCCGCAGCGGATGAGTACGCTACAAAGCTCCGCGGGACCAGCGATGCCCTTGCAAAGGCACCGGTTCTGGAGGGCTATCGGTTCCTGGGCTGGAAGAGCAGTGAGAACAGTTCCGTGTACCCTGCCGGTAAAAAGATCTCTGAGATCACGGACCTGCCGCAGACGGGTAATATCACACTGACCGCTCAGTGGGAAGAGATCACCACCCCGGGCGGTGGCTCCTCTGGCGATGGCGGCTCCGGCGACGGCGGCGCAGGCGTCGTGGTTGCCGGCGCTCTGCTGGGCGGTGCGGGCTACCTGCTGGGCACCCGCCTGTGGCTGGAGAGCACCTTTGGCTTTGTGCCCGCCAACCGCATCGAGCTGGCAATGGCTCTGTGGAAGCGCGCCGACTGCCCGGCCCCGGTGAGCACCGAGCTGTACCCCGACATTGACGAGGACGACACCGACGCACAGGCCGCCGCCCGCTGGTGCGTGGAGCAGGACCTGATGAAGGACTTTGCCCGTACCAACTCCGACGGTACCCAGACGGTCAAATTTAAACCCTATGACTATGTGTTCCGTCCCCAGTCGCTGGTCAAGTGGTACAAGCTGGAAAAACTGCTGAACGAGCAGCAGAGCACGAACGCATGAACCCACGATACTGACTGACAGACATCCAAAAGGCGCTGCCGCATTTTTGTGCGGCAGCGCCTTTTGCGCGGGGCGGCTGCGACCAAAGCAAAGGAAAAGTGTGCTTTTTGTAAAAAACACACATTCTCTTTGAGAAAAAAGAAAAACAGCTGTGCAAGGCGCAGAAAATCCTGACATGAAACAAATTGATATGGCAGAATCGACGAAATGTGATAAAATAAAACCAGATATGCGCTCTTGTGTGCATGATACGGATCGTAAACAGCAATAAGGAGTTATGACTATGTCTATTGAAATTTCCCCGAAGTCGTTCTTTGAACAGCCCAGCGTGGCAGATATGCGGCTGATCTCCTGCCCCGGTGCAGAGGAACTGACCGGCCTGATCGACAAGCATCTGGTCCGCTGGGCCAAGGCTGCCGGAATTGACAAAGAGACCTTCATTATTCCTTGCGACTGCCCCCGCTTCCAGAGTGGCGATGCCAAGGGTCTGGTGAAGGAGTCGGTGCGCGGCGACGATATCTTCATCGTGGTCGATCCCGGCAATTACAGTGTGACCTACAAGCTGTTCAACTACGAGAACCACATGTCTCCGGACGATCACTTCGCCAACCTGAAGCGCCTGATCCAGGCAGTGGCCGGCAAGGCACACCGTGTGTCGGTTATTATGCCCAGCCTGTACGGCGGCCGTCAGCATCGCCGTGTGGTGCGCGAAAGTCTGGACTGCGCTGTGGCCCTGCAGGAGCTGCAGACCATGGGTGTGCGCAACATCATCACCTTTGATGCCCACGACCCCCGCGTGCAGAACGCAGTGCCCCTGATGAGCTTTGATAACGCAATGCCCACCTATCAGGTGCTGAAGAGCCTGCTGAAGAAGGACCCGGACATCTCCTTTGATAAGAGCAAGTTTACCGTGGTCAGCCCGGACGAGGGCGCCATGAACCGCAACATGTACTTCTCCAGCGTGCTGGGCTGCAATCTGGGCATGTTCTACAAGCGCCGCGATTACACCCGCGTGGTGAATGGCCGCAACCCCATCGTTGCCCACGAGTATCTGGGCGAGAGCGTGGAAGGCAAGACCGTCTTTATCGCAGACGACATCATTGCTTCCGGCGAGAGCATGCTGGAGGTCGCCGGCAACCTGAAGGAGCGCGGTGCAGGCCGTATCATTGCAAACGCTACCTTCCCCCTGTTCACCAGCGGTCTGGACAAGTTCGACAAGGCTGTGGCCGAGGGCAAGCTGACCTACGTTGTGGGCACCAACCTGACCTACCGTATGCCTGAGCTGCTCACCCGCGACTGGTATGTGGACGTGGACGTGTCCAAGTACGCTGCATACTTTGTGGTGGCTCTGAACCACGACATGTCTGTTTCCAGCATCATCGATCCGCTGAAGAAGATCGAGAATCTGCTGGCAAGCCGCAAGTAAGCTTAATACGAAAAAAGGCTCTGCATCCTTGCGATGCAGAGCCTTTTTCGTATCACAAATCAAATAAAACGATCATAATTCGTCTCCATGGCTGCGCAGATACCGAACCAGCATGGGCAGCTCGTAGAGCAGCATGATGACCCAGCCCACCGCATAGCTGTAAGGCAGAGCTTCGATCTCCATTTTCCACACCAGCACGAACACCGCAGCTGCCGCCACACGGAACACCATGTTGAAGGTGCTGGACACCAGCGTGACCTTCAGATCGCCAATGCCGCGGAAGAAGCCCTGAATGCCATTGGTGGCTGCGGGCATCAGGTAGAACAGGGAAACCGTGCGCAGGAAGCGCACGCCCAGATGGACGACCTCCGGGTCGGTGACGAACAGCTTCATGATAAAGGGCGCACCGGTAAAGCATACAACGGCGATCAGCACGCCGTAAGCGGCCTCGATGCGCATACCGCAGTGGAAGCCCTGCTTCACACGGTCGTGCTTGCCGGCACCCCGGTTCTGCGCCATGAGGGTGGTCATGGCGTGGCCGATGTTTTGCTGCGGGGTATAGGCAAAGTCGTCAATGCGGGAAGCAGCGGTAAAGGCGGCCATGGCGTTGACACCCATGGTGTTCACGATGGCCTGCACCGCGATCTTGCCAAGCTGCACGGTGGCTTGCTGCATGGCGCTGGCCCAGCCGTAGCTGACCGTTTTGCGCAGCAGCTTGCCATCAAACACCAGCCAGCGCCTGCCCAGCTGCAGGATGGGCACCTTCCAGCGGATGTACAGTACGCACAGCACGCAGCACAGTGCTTCGCTGACCACGGTGGAAAGGGCGCAGCCGTTGCTGCCCCAGTTCAGCACCTGCACAAAGAACAGGTCGCCGCCGATGTTCAGCACAGAGCTGATCATCAGGAAATACAGGGCACTCTTGCTGTCGCCCAGTGCACGCATGGTGGCGGCAAGGAAGTTATAGGAGAAGGTGAAGATCAGGCCTGCAAACACGATGCGCAGGTAGCTGACCGCAATGGGCAGGATATCGGCGGGCACCTGCATCAGCTGCAGCAGGGGCGTGGCCAGAATGACGCACAGCGCCGAGAATGCCAGCGAGAACACGGTGCCTGCAATGGCGGTGGTAGACACCTGACGCTCCATCAGCTGGGTATCACCGGCACCGAATGCGGTACTGACCAGAATGCCGGCACCCAGACACATGCCGTTGATAAACAGGATGGCCAGAGTCATGAGCGGGTTGGAGGTGCCGACGGCGGCAAGGGCTTCCTCGCCCACGAACTTGCCCACGATGATGCTGTCGGCGGCGTTGTAGGTGAGCTGGAACAGGTTGCCAAGTACCAGCGGAATGGTAAAACGGATCAGGAGCGGTGTAATGGCTCCCTTTGTCATGTCGTTTGTCATGGGAACTCTATGATCTCTCCTTATAATGTATTTACGATCTGCCGTCCGGGCAGGATGGCAAGGGCAGAGCGGCTGGCTCCTACATGGATGAGCTGTGCGGCCGCCTGCAAAACGGCACCGGATGCCACCGAAGCCGGGATGGCATCGGTGCGCAGCACCTTTTGCGCGGCCCGCTGCGCATCGGTGGTGTTCACCGCCACCACGTTGTCCACCACATAGGCGTTGAAGTTTTCCGGCACAAAGCCGTAGCCCAGATCGCTGATGCCGTGGGGGCCGGTCAGGCCGCCGCCCAGCGCCTGCGATTCGTAAGGCTCCACGGCGGCGATGCGCACATCGTTCGTCCATGCCTTGATGGTCTCGCCCACGCCGGTCACGGTGCCGCCGCTGCCCACGCCGATCACGATAGCGTCCACGGCGCTTTTGCCCTCCCGCGCGATGCTCTGCACAATGGCAGGGCCGGTAACGCGGCGGTGGTACTCCGGGTTATCATCGTTGGCAAGCCAGTCCATGTAGTACCAGCCGTTGGCGGCGGCGGTCTGTGCCGCCAGACGGCGGGCACCGTTCACACCGCTGCGGGCCGGGCTGTGGCGGATCTGCGCACCCAGCCGCAGCAGGGTCTCCTGCCGCAGGGCGGGGGCATCCTCCGGCATCACCAGAACCACCGGGTGACCGGCGGTCAGGCCCGCCAGCGTGAGCGCAGCTGCAAACGGGCCGGAGGCCGCTTCAATGATGGGCTGACCGGAGATCAGCTTCTTTTTTTCAATGGCAAGGGCCAGCATCCCTTCGGCAAGGCCGTCCCGGGCCGTGCCGGTGGGGCCTGGAAAGTCCAGATAGGCATACAGCCGTCCCTTCAGCCCGCAGGCGGCAGCATAGCCGCGCAGCTCCACGATGGGGCAGGCGCTGAGCGTCTGGTAAAAATTGGGGTAGATCGGCACGAAGACCCTCCTTTCATGGGATACAACAATATTATCCTAACGCAAAAGGACTGCGCGCGTCAAGATGCGTTTTAGCAAAAACGGCGAATTTTTGGCGGATTTTCTGGAAAAATCTCCGAAAGGCTCTTGACAGGATGCGGTGCATCTGCTATACTTCATCCGTAAAGCAAATGAACTTTACATCGCTTCTCGAAAGTACAGGCACAAAACCGGGGGATCAGAGGATGGCAAAAGATCTGGAAATGGGCTATCTGCTGGACTTTTACGGCGAGGTGCTCACCGAGAAACAGCGCGAAATGCTGCGCCAGTATTACAACGATGACCTTTCGCTGAGCGAGATCGGCGAGAACTTCGGCATCACCCGTCAGGGTGCGCGGGATGCCATCAAGCATGGCGAGAACGCGCTGAAGGAGCTGGAGGAAAAGGTCGGCTTTGCGGCGCGTTACCGCCGCGTGCAGCAGAAGCTGGAAGAGCTGGAGCAAATGGTGATCGATGCACGGTTCGAGTGCACCGGCCCGCAGGGCCTGACCACCACCGAGTACGAACACCAGCTGACCAAAATGTTAAAGCTCATCCGCTCCATCGACGAAGCAAACGAGAGCTGAAACCTGTGAAAGGAGCACCGTACAATGGCATTTGAATCCCTTACCGACCGCCTTGCCGGTGTGTTCAAAAAGCTGCGCGGTCACGGCAAGCTGACCGAGGCAGATATCAAGGCCGCGATGCGTGAGGTGCGCATGGCCCTGCTGGAAGCCGATGTCAACTACAAGGTTGCCAAGGACTTCTGTGCAAAGGTGTCCGAGCGCGCCATGGGTCAGGAGGTCATGGAAAGCCTGACCCCGGCACAGCAGGTGGTCAAGATCGTCAACGAAGAGCTGGTTGCCCTGATGGGCGGCAGCGAAGCGGCCCGCCTGAACATCAAGAACAAGGGCCAGACGATCATTATGCTCTGCGGCCTGCAGGGCAACGGTAAAACCACCCACGCCGCAAAGCTGGCAAAGTACTTTATCAAACAGGGCCGCCGCCCTATGCTGGTGGCCTGCGATATTTACCGCCCTGCGGCCATCGATCAGCTGCAGGTGGTGGGCAAACAGGCGGGCGCACCGGTGTTCACCCTGCCGGGCGCAAAGCCGCCGGAAATTGCAAAGAAGGCGCTGGCACACGCCAAGGATTACGGCAATGACATCGTGATCCTGGATACCGCCGGTCGTCTGCAGATCGACGATGTGCTCATGCAGGAGCTGGTGGACATCAAGGAAGCCGTTCCTGTGGATGAGACCCTGCTGGTGGTGGATGCCATGGCCGGTCAGGACGCTGTGAACGTTGCCAAGACCTTTAACGAGAAGGTAGGCATCGACGGCATCATCCTCACCAAGACCGACGGCGATACCCGCGGCGGTGCGGCACTTTCGGTGCTGGCCGTTACCGGCAAGCCCATCAAGTTCCAGGGCACCGGCGAAAAGCTGGACGATCTGGATGTGTTCCACCCGGATCGCATGGCAAGCCGCATCCTTGGCATGGGCGATGTGCTGAGCCTGATCGAGCGCGCGCAGGAGACGGCCGACGAAAAGGCTGCCGAAGAGACCGCCAAGCGGATGATGGAGAACAAGTTCGACATGAACGACATGCTGGACCAGTTCGCACAGATCCGCAAGATGGGCGGTGCAGGCGCAATGCTGAGCATGCTGCCTGGCGGCAGCGGCATCGATCCCAGTCAGGTCGATGAAAAGGCGTTCGACCGCATCGAGGCTATGATCTATTCCATGACCAAGGAAGAACGCGAGAAGCCCTCCATCATCAACCCAAAGCGCAAGCGCCGCATCGCGGCCGGCAGCGGTACCACCGTGGCCGACGTGAACAAGCTGCTCAAGCAGTTTGAAATGATGCAGAAGATGATGAAGCAGTTCAAGAAAAGCCCCAAGGGCTTTGCCCGCCGCCTGGGCGGCATGATGGGCAACCCCAATGCCTTCCGCGGACTGAAATAATTTTTGTGATACAACCCCCTTGCGGGTTTGTACAATATAATCAACATGCGCCCGCAAGGGCCGCACAAAACAATTTTTGGAGGATATTTACCATGGCAGTTAAGATTCGTCTGCGCCGCGTTGGCGCCAAGAAGGCTCCCTTCTATCGTGTTGTTGTTGCTGACAGCCGCTTCCCCCGTGACGGCCGTTTCATCGAAGAGATCGGCACCTACGATCCCAACAAGGAGCCTTCCGAGATCAAGATCGACGCTGAGAAGGCAAAGCAGTGGATCGCCAACGGCGCACAGCCCACTGATACCGTTCGCGTCCTGCTGAAGAAGTCCAACGTTCTGTAAGTAGGGAGGGCTGACTCATGCAGGAGCTGTTGCTGGCAGTTGCCCGCGGTCTCGTGGAGGATAAGGAAGCCGTTAAGGTCACGGTGGACGAGCCTCGCGAGGACGGCACCATCGTCTACCACCTGAGCGTGGCAGAGGGAGATATGGGCCGTGTCATCGGCAAGCAGGGCCGGATCGCAAAAGCCATTCGTGTGGTGATGCGCGCGGCTGCTGTGCGGGTCGATGAAAAGGTCCTTGTTGAGATCGACTGAGCACCCTACAGGCCCTTTGCCCTTGCGGCAAGGGGCCTTTTTGATTATAGGAGCAAGATTATGCAGCAATATCTGGAAGCGGGAAAAATTGTTACCACCCACGGCGTGCGCGGCGAAATGAAGCTGGAGCTTTGGTGCGACGGTGTGAATTTTCTCAAAAAGGTCGGCAGGCTGTACCCCTCGGCACAGGGCGGCAGGGCCTATAAGATCGTGTCCATCCGCGCACAGGGCCAGATGGCTCTGCTGCAGCTGGAGGGCATCAACGATATGGATGCTGCCCGTGCGCTGCGGGGGCAGGTGTTCTACTTTGACCGTAATGATGCCACCCTGCCCGCAGGCCGCTGGTATGTGGCCGACCTGATCGGGTGCGAAGTGCGGGATGCCGACACCGGCAGGGTGTACGGCGTTGTGACCAGCGTGGATCACCCCGGTGCACAGGATATCTACACCGTCAAAGCACCGAACGGCAAGGAATACATGTTCCCGGGCGTGGATGCTTTTCTGAAAGAGCGCAACCCGCCGGAGGGCTATCTCCTCGTCACCCCCATTCCGGGCCTGCTGGACGATGACTTTGACAGCGAACGGGAGGAAGAGTGAGCCATGGGAATGCGTGTGGACATCGTGACCCTGTTCCCGGAAATGTGCCAGCAGGTGCTGGATGCCAGCATCATCGGGCGCGCGGCAAAGAAGGGCCTTATTGAGACCCACTGCCACCAGATCCGGGACTACACCCTGAACAAACAGAAGCAGACCGACGATTACCCCTACGGCGGCGGCTGCGGCATGGTGCTGTACGCTCAGCCCATCGCAGACTGCCTGCGTGCTGTGCAGCAGGAAGTGGCTTCACAGGGCCGTCCGGCCCCGCATATCGTGTTCCTGACGGCAGGCGGCCAGCGCTACACCGAGGAACACGCAAAGCGGCTGGCCCAGTACGATAACCTGACACTGGTATGCGGCCACTATGAGGGCATCGACGAGCGTGTGATCGATGCTTTTGCGGACGAAGAGATCTCCATCGGTGACTACATCCTCACCGGCGGCGAGCTGGCCAGCCTTGTGGTGGCGGACAGTGTGCTGCGCCTGAAGCCCGGCGTGCTGGCTGAGCAGAAGGGCTACGAGGAAGAAAGCTACTGGGACGGCCTGCTGGAGTATCCCCAGTACACCCGCCCCGAGGTGTGGGAAGGCCGCGCCGTGCCGCAGGTGCTGCTGGGCGGCGACCACCAGAAGATCGATGCATGGCGCGGGGAACAGAGCCGGGAGCGCACCCGCCTGCGCCGCCCGGAGCTGTACGAGAAGTGGTGTGAGACCCACCCTGTGACCGAGCTGCCCAAGTGGAAGCGCGGCGAGAACATGCGCCTTGTCAAGACCGACGAGCAGTTTGCTGCTGCCGCCCGCATCTTTGTGGAGGGCCGCCGCACCACCTGTGCCGAGAACTGGACCCCGGAATACTGTGCCAGCCTCAACGAGGAAGAATACCTCCTGCAGCTGCGGCAGGAAAAGGCCGCCGGCTGGGCATGCTATCTGCACACCACCAAGGATGTGCCGGACGGCATCGTGAGCATCAACCACAAGGTGGGGCACATCGAACATCTGTTCGTCACTGAAAAAGCCCGCGGCAGGGGCATTGGCATGAAGATGCTGGACTTTGCCCGCAGGAAGCTCAGCGAGCACGAGCACCCGGTGCTGAGCGTGCTGAACACCAACACCCGCGCCATAGCGCTTTACACCCGCATGGGCTGGAAGCTGACCAGCGGCACCGAGCTGGAGTTCACGCCGGAGCAATATCCGGCTGTGGTGAAAAAGTGCGCGCTGGTCTGGATGCGGTACGAGGGCAGCGCACAGAAGTAACTCCGGGCGGCAGCTGCAGGTGCATCGGACAGCGAAAAAGGCACGAAAATGGATACTCGGGCCAGAGGGTATGGTGCTGGAAACGCACAAAAACGGCCGAGATATTGCCCGATGGTCGAAAAAATGTTGAAAACTTTTGTATCTACCCTCTAACCTTCGGGGAATAATTTTATTATCTTTGTATAAATAATGAAAAATGGGCCGCTTTTCATTGGAGAAACCGCCAAAAATGCGCCGGGGGGCTGTACAACCGTTTCGACTTGCGCTAAAATAATCGTAACGCAACAGGCACAGGATACAGATTCTATACCCAAAACGATATTAGATAGGAGCGCTTTACTATGTACGTGAAAGAAGTTACCGTTGAAAATCAGGTTGGTCTGCACGCTCGTCCGGCTACCTTCTTCATCCAGAAGGCTAACGAGTTCAAGTCTTCCATCTGGGTCGAGAAGGAAGAACGCCGCGTGAACGCAAAGAGCCTGCTGGGCGTTCTGTCTCTGGGCATCGTGGGCGGTACCACTATCCGCATCATCGCTGACGGCGCTGATGAGCAGGCTGCTGTTGACGGCCTGATCAAGCTGGTGGAGTCCGGTTTTGCTGAGTAATTTGTGTCTATAAATGGAGCGGCGGGGGAACCTGCCGCTTTTTGTTTTTCAAGGAGAATCCATGACCAAAGCTGAACTGTATCAGAAAGCCTGTATGCTGCCGCTGCTGCCCGGCGTGTATATCATCCGGGATAAGACGGACACCATCATTTATATCGGCAAGGCAAAGCGGCTGCGCATCCGGGTGAGCCAGTACTTCCGCGAGGGCGTGCCCCACGACAACAAGGTCAGCCAGATGATCGCCCATGCCTATGCCTTTGACGTGATCGTCTGCCAGAGCGAGTTTGAAGCGCTGGTGCTGGAAGCCAGCCAGATCAAGGCCCACACGCCGAAGTATAACATCCTGCTCAAGGATGATAAAGGCTACAGCTATATCAAGGTGACAAAGGAGCCATGGCCCAGGCTCTCCTTCGTGCTGCAAAAGGAGGAGGACGATGCTGAGTATATCGGCCCCTATACCTCCAGCTTTGCGGCCCGGCAGATGGCAGAAACGGCCATGGATGCCTTTCTGCTGCCGCGCTGCAATAAGCGCTTCCCGCAGGAGATCGGCAAAGGACGGCCCTGCCTGAACGCCCACATTGGCAAGTGCATGGCAGTGTGCAGCGGCAGGATCAGCTGCGAAAACTACAATCAGGCCGTCAAGAGCGCTGTGCACCTGATCCGCTATGGCAAAAAGGACATCCTGAAGATCCTTAATGAGCGAATGCAGGAGGCCTCGGACCGGCTGGAATTTGAGACGGCGGCCCTGCTGCGGGACCAGATCGCAGCCATCACCAAGGTGAGCGCCGGGCAGAAGGTCATTGTGGACCCGGATGTGGAGATGGACGTGGTGGCGCTGGCAGGCACGCCGGACAGCGTGTGTGCGGCGGTGCTGCGCTTCCGGGACGGACGGCTGACCGATAAGCGGGAGTTTTTGTTCCACGATACCTCGGACATTGCCGCCGTGCGGGAGGAATTTCTGCCCCGGTATTATCTGGATGACGAACAGATCCCCAAGATCATTGCGGTGGACGAGCTGCCGCCGGACAGCGACGCTTTGCAGCAGGCGCTGAACGAAAAGCGCGGCAGTGAGGTGCAGCTGTATGTGCCCCAGCGCGGCGATAAGGCCCATCTGGTGGAGATGGCCCACACCAACGCGGTGGAGCGTCTTGCCCGGGAGAGCGGCCGCTATGCCCGGGAGGAAAAGCTGCTGGACGAGCTGGCGCAGGTGCTGGGCCTTGCAAAGCCGCCCCGGGCCATTGAGAGCTACGATATCTCCAACTGGGGCGATGGCTCCAGCGTGTGCGGCATGGTCACCTTCAAGGACGGCAAGCCCTACAAGGCGGGCTACCGCAAGTTCAAGATGAAGACCGTTGCGGGCACGGACGACTATGCATCACTGGCAGAGACCGTCTCCCGGCGGGCGGCAGAGTACGAAAAGTACGCAGAGCTTGCAAAAAAAGGAGAACCCTGCAGCAACTGGTTCGGGCAGAAGCCGGATCTGCTTTTGATGGACGGCGGCAGGGGGCAGGTGAGCGCGGCAAAAGATGCATTGGCCGGGACTGCCCTTGCGGATGTGCCGCTCTACGGCATGGTGAAGGACGACCACCACCGCACCCGCGCCATTGTGGACAGCGACGGCCGGGAAATTGCCATCAATATGAACCGGGGCACCTTTACCTTTATCACGGCCATTCAGGACGAGACCCATCGCTTTGCCAATGCCTACCGCAAGCAGCAGATGAAGCAGAAGAGTTATTCCTCCACCCTGACCGAGATCCCCGGCATCGGCCCCAAGACAGCCAAGGCGCTGATGGCCCAGTTCAAAAGCGTGGGCGCGGTGAAGGAAGCCACACCTGACCAGCTGGAAAACACCCCCGGCGTGGGCAAACAGACGGCACAGACCATCTACGAGTATTTTCACGCATAAAAATCTCTCAGTCATCGCTGCGCGATGCCAGCTCTCCCGAAAGGGAGAGCTTTTTGCATTCAGATGCAATGAATGTGCAGAGCTGAAGAAAACGCGATGGATGCATTTGCCGGTTACGGCCCTTCCCGTGAAAAGGCAAACCCCGGCAGACCGCAGTCTGCCGGGGTTTGCAATATTAAAATAAATTTTCCGCTGAAAATGCCCAGAGCAAAGCGGAGGGCATTCAAATGATTCAGTTCTCCGCAGAAATATCCTGACCGAAATACTTCTCGCTCAGCTCCTTCAGGGTGCCGTCGGCACGCAGCTCCTCAATGGCGGTGTTGATGGCATCCAGCAGGGTGGCGCTGGCATCGCCCTTGCGCAGGGGGATGGCAACGTGGGATGCATCCTCGGTCTGGGCCACCAGCTTGAAATCTGCATCCGGGTGGACGTTCAGGTAATCGTAGAAGGAGACATCAGCGTTCAGGGTGGCGTCGATGCGGCCGGCGGTGAGCAGCTGGATGGTCTCTTCCAGTGTGTCGATGCCCTGCACGGTGGCACCATAGCTCTCGGCCAGTTCCATGTAGGTGGAAGCAAGGCTGTTGGCGGTGGTCTTGCCCTTCAGGTCCTCAAAGCTGGTGATGTCCTCGTTGTCCTTGCGGACGGCAAGGGCGGTGTGGATGTAGCCGTAGGGCTCGGTGAAATCATAGGTCTTGGCGCGCTCGTCGGTCACTTCCACACCGTTGCACACGATGTCGTAGCGGCCTGCGTCCAAACCGGCAAACAGGCTGTCCCAGTCGCTTTCCACGTACTCCGGCTCCACGCCCAGCTTTTCGGCAATGGCGCGGGAGACTTCCACGTCGTAGCCCACAAGGGCGTCGCTCTCGTCATGGAAGCTCCAGGGCTGCCATGCGCCTTCCAGGGCGACGATCAGCTTGCCGCTGGACTGGATGTTGGACAGCTGGTCGCCGGCAGCAGGAGCCACAGAGGCGGCCGTGCCGGAAGCAGCGGTGCTGCCGGAAGAATTGGAGCAGCCGGACAGAGTCAGCACGCCGGCAGCGGCCATAACGCTCATAAGAGAAATGAAAGTTCTGCGTTTCATAGTTGGATTCCCTTTCCTCTATAAAAATATTTGTGAAATAAACTCCTTCAGGCAAAGAGGGAGACTTTCTGGTTTTGCCAAAGGCCCCATCCTGGAGGGGGCTGTCTGCGAAGCAGACTGGGGGAGTTGGTTAAACCTCACTCGGTGTGAGCGATCTTCCGCAAAAATTCGCGGGTGCGCTCCTCTTTGGGGTTGGCGAAAAACTCATGCGAGGGAGCCTGCTCCACTACCACGCCGTTCTCCATGAAAACGGTCTTAGAGGAAACATTGCGGGCAAAGCCCATCTCGTGGGTGACCACCAGCATGGTCATGCCCTCTTCGGCCAGCTGCCGCATCACGGCCAGCACTTCGCCAGTCAGCTCCGGGTCAAGGGCCGAAGTCGGCTCGTCAAAATAGATGATCTCCGGGTCGGAGGCCAGTGCCCGGGCAATGGCCACGCGCTGCTGCTGGCCGCCGGAAAGCTGGCGCGGATAGTAGTCGGCTCGGTCGGCAAGGCCCACCTTTTCCAGCATCTTCATGCCAACAGCATCCGTCTGCTCTTTGGGCATTTTGCGGGCAATGATGAGGCCCTCGGTCACGTTCTGCAGGGCAGTCTTGTTGCGGAACAGATTGTAGCTCTGGAACACAAAGGCCGTCTTTTTGCGCAGTCGGGCAATGTCGGCACGGCTGGCCTGGGCAAGGTCGAACGTCTCACCGTCAAAGGTGAGCTGGCCAGCGTCGGCAGTCTCCAGAAAGTTCAGACAGCGCAGCAGGGTGGTCTTGCCGGAGCCGGAGGGGCCGAGGATGGCCACTACATCGCCCTTTTCCACGGTCAGGTCAACGCCGCGCAGCACCTGCAGCTCGCTGGTCACTTTGCGTGCACCGGGCCGGTGGAAGATGCCTGCCTGCAGGCGGGGCTTTGTGTAGGTGAAAAAGGATTTGTGGACGTTTTTGATTTCTAGCATGGACATGGTTGCCACACTCCTTTCTTACTGGAAGCCGTGGGCGTTGAGCCGACGCTCCAGCAGTGCCTGCAGCTTGGTGATGACCGTGCAGAACAGCAGATACACCACGGCCACCTCACAGTAGATGGGCAGGAAGATGTAGGTGCGGGCGGCCACGCGCTGACCGGCCATGAACAGCTCGGCCACCGTGATATTGGACGCCAGCGAGGTGTCCTTGATCATGCCGATGAGCGAGTTGGAGAGGGCGGGCACTGCGGTGCGCAGGGCCTGCGGCAGCACGATGCGGCGCATGATCTGCCACCAGCTCATGCCCACGCAATAACCGGCTTCCAGCTGGCCCTGCGGCACGCTTTCCAGTGCGCCGCGCATGGTCTCGGCACAGTAGGCACCCTCGTTGAAGGCAAAGGCGATGACCGCAGCAGGAAAAGCGTCCAGCATGATGCCCACGCTGGGCAGACCATAAAAGATGATGAACAGCTGCACCAGCAGCGGCGTGCCGCGGATGACCCAGATGTAGAACCGCGCGATCTGCCGCAGCACCGGCACATTGGCGTACTGCACCAGCGCAACGGCCACGGCGATGATCATGGCAAAAAAGAAGGAGACCAGCGTGAGCGGGATGGTCATGGTAAGGCCTGCCGTGAGGATACGGGGCAGGGCCTCCGCCAGCACGCTGACCGTACGGTTGGAAAGAAATGCTTCAAACATGAAAAATGTTCCCTCAGAACGGTATTCAAATACTCTGTAAATCGTAAGAATAAAGGTATTATAAGGCTTGGAGTGCGCTTGAAGTCAAGGGCTTTTTCTAAAATTCCTACAAAACCTACCAGAATACTATAGCATGAATCCGGATGGAGTGCAAACGGTTTGCTCAAAACGCGTGATGTGTACAAAAACGGACGACCCATCTGGAAAACTTTGTGCAATGCGGCAAGCGGTTGACGGCGCACCGGCTTTCGTGTACAATGAACATAACAACGCGCACCGGGCTTGGCCCGGCACAGGCGCAAATTCACCGCAGAGGGCGCAGTGCCCTTTGCGCGGTGCAGACACGGAGGACACGAACGTGACGAAGAAAAAAATTGGCGTTCTGGGTGCAGGTACCTGGGGCATGGCTCTGGCACGGATGCTGTGTGTCAGCGGCAATGATGTGCAGGTGTGGTCGGCGCTTCCGGCTGAGGTGGAGAACCTTTCCGCTACGCGGGTGCACCCCAATCTGCCGGGCATGAAGATCCCGGAAGAGCTGCAGTTTACCAAGAGCATTGAGGAAGTGTGCACCGGCAAGGATGTGCTGCTGTTTGCAGTGCCGTCGGTATTTGTGCGCTCCACCACGGCCAAGGCCCGGCCTTACATCCCGGACGGCCAGATCCTTGTGGACGTTGCCAAGGGCATGGAGCCGGACACCTTATATACCATGACCGAGGTCATCGCCGACGAGCTGAACCGTGAGGGCGGCCCCAAAGGGGTAAAGCTGGTAGCGCTCTCCGGCCCCACCCACGCCGAAGAGGTGGCGCTGGACATGCCCACCACCATCGTTTCGGCCTGCCCGGATGAAGCCGCTGCCGAGTATGTGCAGGATGTGTTCAGCAACACCTGTATGCGTGTGTACACCAACGCCGACATCAAGGGCGTGGAGCTGAGCGGCGCGCTGAAGAATGTGATTGCGCTGGGTGTTGGCATCTCCACCGGCCTTGGCTACGGCGACAACGCCCGCGCAGCCCTCATCACCCGCGGCATTGCCGAGATCGCCCGGCTGGGCGTGGCCATGGGCTGCAACATCCACACCTTTGCGGGTCTGGCCGGTATCGGCGACCTGATCGTGACGGCGACCAGTATGCACAGCCGCAACAATCGTGCGGGCATTCTGATCGGCAAGGGCAAAAGCCCGGAGCAGGCCGTGAAGGAGGTCGGCATGGTGGTGGAGGGCATCAATGCACTGCCTGCCGCTATGGAGCTGGCAGCAAAGTACAATGTGGAAATGCCCATTGTGCAGACGGTGAACGCCATCGTGAAGGAGGGCATGAGCGCCAGCGACGCGCTGCGCACCCTGATGGACCGCAACCGGAAGAACGAGATGCCGCAGGGCTACGAAAAAGTCTGAATTTTAAGGGAGAAGGCACAGCTGTCTGCAGATGGCTGTGCCTTTTTTGCTGTGCGGCCTGCCCACTGGCCGAAAACACAAAATAATTCAAATTTTTTACCAAAATCAGACGTAAAAGGGTAGAAGGTCGGGAAACTTTCTGCTATACTGAAACAGAACGCAAAAACCGGGGGACGTTTTGTGCACCCTGTCGGAGAGAAAGAGAGGAATCTGCCATGCCGTCAACTTATGCGCACCGCCGCTTCGGTGCCAATGTGCTGGAACATCTGCCGGATGAACTGCGTGCTCAGTTGGAACAGAACCGTGAGATTTACGATATCGGCCTGCACGGGCCGGACCTGCTGTTTTATTACCATGCTGCCAAGTCCAACCCGGTGGGTGCATTGGGCAACGCCATGCACGAGGAGCCGGGGCGGGTCTTTTTTGACCGGGCGCGCAGGGTGGTGCACTGCGAGGCAGACCGGGATGCCGCACTGGCCTATGCACTGGGTTTTGTGTGCCACTTTGCGCTGGACAGCACCTGCCACCCGTATGTGGAGCAGTTCACCCGGGAAAGCGGCGTGACCCACTGCGAGATCGAGACCGAGTTCGACAACATGCTGCTGCGCCGGGACGGATACGACCCGCTGAAGTTTTTCACGGCCAGCCATATCCACCCGTCGGAGAAGAACGCGGAGATCATCGCGCCCTTTTACGAGGGCATCTCGGAGCAGGTGGCGCTGGACTCGCTCAAGGGCATGATCTCAGTGCACAGGCTGCTGCAGGCGTCCAACCCGGTCAAGCGCTGGGTGGTGCTGACAGGCATGAAGGTGGTGGGCAAATACGACATGCTGCACGGCCTTGTGGCAGATCCGCAGCCGAACCCGAAGTGCGTGGAGAGCAGCAAGCGGCTGGAAGAACTGTATGCGCAGGCGCTTCCGCTGGCAGAAACGCTGATCCTGGAATTTGTGGCAAAGCTGGACACGGATCAGCCCCTGAGCAAGGCCTTTGACCACACCTTTGGGGAGTTTTGAGCGGGCACAAAAAATGAGGGTGCACCGCCCGGCGGTGCAGGGAGAGAGTAAAAATGCAAAGCGAAAAATTCAAGGTGACCCCGCTGGAGCGGTCATGGATCCTGTACGATGTGGGCAACTCGGCCTTTGTGCTGATGATCGCAACGCTGGTGCCCATTTTCTTTAATGCGCTGGCCGAGGCCGGGGGATTGAGTCCGGTGAACTATCTGGCCTACTGGGGCTATGCAAGCTCGGTGGTCACGGTGATCACGGCAGTGCTGGGACCGATTTTGGGCACGCTGGCCGATACCAGAGGCTTTAAAAAGCCCATCTTCATGCTCTGCCTGTTCGTGGGCGTGGCAGGCTGCTGTGCTATGGGCCTTGCTACTACATGGCTGCCGTTCCTGATCATCTTCATTTTTGCAAAGATCGGCTTTTCGGGCAGTCTGGTGTTCTACGATTCCATGCTGGGCGATGTGACCACCCCGGAACGCATGGATGTTGTGTCTTCGCAGGGCTATGCATGGGGCTACATTGGCAGCTGCGTGCCCTTTGTGGTGTGTCTGGCGCTGGTGCTGGGCAGCGGGGCCATCGGCCTGAGCCAGATGACCGCCCTTTCCGTGGCGCTGCTCATCACCGCTGTGTGGTGGCTGGGTACTACCCTGCCGCTGCTGCGGAACTATAGGCAGATCAACTATGTGGAGGTAGAGCAGCACGCTATCCGGCAGAGCTTTGTGCGCATCGGCCACACCCTCAAGCATCTGCGCGAGGATAAGCAGGTGTTCTGGTTCCTGCTGGCCTTTTTCTGCTACATCGACGGTGTGTATACCATCATCGATATGGCCACCGCCTACGGCACGGCACTGGGGCTGGAGACCACCGGCCTTTTGCTTGCCCTGCTGGTAACGCAGATCGTAGCCTTCCCTTCGGCGCTGATCTTTGGTCGGCTGAGCGCAAAATACCCGTCCAGCCAGCTTATCCCGGTCTGCATCGCAGCCTACACCGGCATTGCGGTGTTCGCCTTCTTCCTGACCAGCCAGTGGCAGTTCTGGGTACTGGCCGTGCTGGTGGGCATGTTCCAGGGCGGCGTGCAGGCACTGAGCCGCAGCCACTTTGCCAAGATCATCCCGGCTGAAAAATCCGGCGAATACTTTGGCCTGTTCGACATCTGCGGCAAGGGCGCGTCCTTCCTTGGCACCATGATCGTGAGCGTGGGCAGCCAGCTGACCGGTAGCGCCAATGTGGGCATTGGGATGCTGGCGCTGCTGTTTGCAGTGGGCTTTGTGCTGTTCCGGGTGTCCTGCCGGACTGAGGGCGCAAAACAGGTGTAAAAAATACGATTTAAAATTGCCGACGCTTTCGCTTTGGCAATATCAGAGGAAATATTATTTTATAATTTTGCAAACAAGCCAGCCCTGCGGGGCTGGTTTGTTTGCTTTTTCACAGGAAGGGGACGTGACGGCAAACACGGCATTGTGCCTGCGCTGGCTCCCTGCGGGAGCATTCGCGCGGCAGATGGCGCACAAACTTACCCGCACGGTTTGTCGCGTAAGCGACTCAAAATCGGCGGAACACAAAAAATCCTCTAGCGAAGCGACTTGGATTTTTTGTATGGAGCCTAACTGCTTTGGGGTCTAAAAGGGGCGAGTAGCCCCTTTTTCATGGATCCAGCGCGTTGAAATCGCTGGTTGCTTTCTGGTTCTCTTTTGCAACCAAAAGAGAACATACCTGGCGGCAATGTTTTTTACAAAAGGCATTAAACTCAATCTACGCGAAAACGCCCTGCACGGGAAGCAAATGGCTGAAAATCGCCCTTCTGGTTATAATTAACAAACCTGTAATTGTGTTTTTTGCCCTCGAATGATACAATAGAGACAATGACTTGAAAACCACAAAGGAGAAAACGAAATGGAACGATTTCCCGGTTATACCCTCGTGCGTACCGAGGACTGCCCTGAACAGCACGGAACCCTGACTGTGCTTACCCACGATGTGAGCGGTGCTACGGTGCTGCTGGTGGAAAATGAGGATACCAACAAGGCGTTTGGCATCGGCTTTGGCACCTTCCCGTCCGATGACACCGGCGTGTTCCACATTCTGGAGCACTCGGTGCTGGCAGGCAGCGAAAAATACCCGGTGACCTCGCCGTTCTTGCAGCTGCTTAAAAGCAGCATGGCATCTTTCCTGAATGCGATGACCTTCCCGGATAAGACGGTCTACCCGTTCGCTACGCCCAATGAGACCGACTTCAAAAACCTGATGGATGTCTACCTGAACGCGGTGTTCTGCCCGCTGGCCATGGTGGACAAGAGCGTGTTTGAACAGGAGGGCTGGCACCGCAGTGTCGACGGCACCGTGAGCGGAGTGGTGTACAATGAGATGCAGGGCGCTCTGGCTGCACCGGATGCTCAGTTGGAAAATGCACTGGAACGGGCTATGTTCCCGGATACGGCCTACGGCTTTGTTTCCGGCGGCGACCCGGCCAGCATCCCGGCGCTGACCTATGAAAAGTATAAGCGGGTATATCACCGCCACTACAGCGCCGACAACTGCTGCATTACCCTCTATGGCAAAATGGATATGGCTGAAAAGCTGGAACTGCTGGACAGGGATTATCTCTCCAAAATGCCCAAGGGCACCAGCCGTCCGCAGCTGACCGTGCAGCACGAGCAGGCGGGTGCCTGCGTGGAACTGCCCTACTATACCGAAAACCCGGAGCCGGACGAGGTGCAGTGTGCTCTGGCATGGTACACCGGTGCCTTTGCAGACCGGGAGCGTCAGCTGGGCGTGGAGATCTTGCTGGATGCCCTGCTTGGCACCAATCACTCCCCGCTGAAGGCGGCGCTGCTGGCCGAAAAGCTGGGCGCAGATATTGACATTGGCTTTGATGACAGCACCCTGCAGCCGGTGCTGGAGCTGGTGCTGCGCGGTGCCACCGAGGAGAGTGCCCGCAAGTTTGCTGCCGCTGTGCGCAAGGCGGTGGACGGCATCCTGACCGAAGGCATCCCGCAGGAACTGCTGTTGGCTTCGCTGAACGCAGCAGAGTTTGCATCGCTGGAGCGCCCGGGCACCCTGCCGGACGGCGTGCTGGATGCCATCAATGCTTCCACCGGTTGGCTGCACACCGGCGACCCCACTCTGCTGCTGCACACGGACAGGCTGTTTGCTTCCCTGCGGGAAAAGATGGCCGATGGTTGGTTCAATGAGCTGCTGCGTGAGCTGTTTGCACCGGCTCCGGTGCAGGTGGTGCAGGTGCCCACCCTGCCTAAAAAAGAGGAGGGCGAACCCATCCGCACCGACGGCAAGCTTGTGCTGGAGCACCCGCTGACCGTTGCCGACCTTGGCGACGGAGCAAGGACGGCCCCAGGCGAGCGGGAACTTCTGGCCGGTGCGCAGCTGCTGCATCACCCTTCGGCAGGCAGCCTGTACCTGAACTTCTACTATGACCTTGGCAATGTGAAGCCTGAGGACATGCCGTATCTGGACCTGCTGACCGATGTGCTGGACGAGCTGGACAGCACCGAACACACCGCTCAGCAACTGAACACTCTGCGCAGCACATGGCTGGGCGACAGCCGCACCCAGCTGGACATCTGGACTGGGCGGCAGGAGGGTGCACCCTGCCATGCCAAGCTGAGCCTGTGCCTGAGCCTGCTGGAACGCAGTCTGGAAAAGGCTGTGGAGCTGGGCGGCGAATGGCTGTATGATACCATCCTTACCGGCCCGGCGGCAGAAGCTGCTTTTGCACGGGTGCTGAGCCAGCAGAAGTTGAACATGGAACAGCAGTTCATCCAGCAGGGCAATGTATACGCAGCCACCCGCGCCAGTGCCCACTACACGGTGGACGGTGCGGTGAGTGAACGCTGCAGCGGTGTGAGCTATTACAAGTTCTTGTGCGGCGTGCAGGAGCGCGGCAATTGGGCAGCACTGGGCGAAAAGCTGGATGCCCTGCGCACAGAGGTGCTGCAGCACGCGGAGCTGACGGTCAGCCTGTACGGCAGCGAGGATGCCCTTGCAAAGCTGCGCACTCTGCTGCCGGACAGCCGCTTTGCTGCCGAGGGCCGCGCTGCGGCAAGACCCTACACCGAGCCGCTGACCCCGCCGGTGAATGAAGCCTTCGTGATCGATGGCGGCGTGAACTACGATGTGCTGGTGTGGCCCATGGAGCGCCGCAGCGACCGCAAGGTGCTGGCCCGCGTGATGAGCTACGAATACCTGTGGCACAACATCCGCGAGGTGGGCGGCGCTTACGGCACCGGAATGCTCTCCTCGGACGGCGTGGAATACCTGTACACCTACCGCGACCCCCATGTAAAGGAAAGCTACGACACCTTTGCAAAAGGCCCGGCAGAACTGGCCGCACGGGAGTACACCGAAAAAGACCTGAACGATTTTATTGTGGGTACTGTGGCCAAGCTGGACACCCCCCGCAAGCCGCGTGCTGAGGCCCGCGAGACGGACCGCCGGTATTTTTGCGGCATCACTGATGAAATGATGGCGGCAGACCGCAAGGCCCTGTGTGCGGTGGATGCCGCACTGCTGAAGGAGCAGGCCGCAGAGCTGGGTGCCGCCATGGCAAACGGCGTGCGGGTGGTGTTTGGCAGCAAGGATGCTGTGGAAGCCGCAAAAGACCTGTTTGATACGGTGGAAACATTGTAAATGAATTTTAAAAAGTGCCTGATGATACGAAAAAATGTCATCGGGCACTTTTACTTTTTGTAAAGAAACGGAAAAATTTAAAAAGCAGGGTTGACGCGGCAAAAAAGCAGTGGTAAAGTAATGGGCGGAAAAGGCAAAAAGTGTCTTTTTACAACAGGAAAACGAGGTGGTTGTCATGGAACCTGCTGGCAGTAGCAGCAGTCTTTCTCCCCGATTACTTTATATGATGGCAGCCGCCGTTTCTGCTTTGCGCAGACCCTGCTGTGTGTGAATGCACACGGTGCGTGTTTGTGTTCCCTGAAAAGAAGAAACGAGAGCTGCCACTGAAAAGGAGGCAGCTTTTTTATGTCTGAAATCTCGATCGATACCCTCAAGACCATGCTGGCAAATCTGGACGATGCCAAGAAATACCAGAGCCTGCGGGATGTGATGGAAACTCTGCCCGCGCCCGACCTTGCGGCGGTATTTGAGGATCTGCCTGCAGAAAAGCTCCCGGTGCTGTTCCGTCTGTGCCCGAAGGATCTGGCCGCAGATGTGTTCACCGAACTGGCCCCTGAGACCCAGCAGAAGCTGATCGACGGCCTGACCGATACCGAGCTGAAGGCTGTTGTGGACGAACTGTTCGTGGACGATGCCACCGACCTTGTGGAGGAAATGCCTGCCAACGTGGTCAAGCGCATTCTGGGTCAGGCCGACCCCACCACCCGCCGCATGATCAACGAGCTGCTCAAGTACCCGGAGGACTCGGCCGGCGGCGTGATGACCACCGAGCTGATGGAGCTGCGGCCGGACATGACCGTGGCACAGGCTATGGAGGCCATCCGCAGGAATGGCTTTGACAAGGAGACCATCAACAACTGCTATGTGACCGATGACAGCCGCAGGCTGATCGGCGTGGTGTCCCTGCGGGCGCTGGTGCTGGCAAAGAACACAGAAGAGCCTATCAAGGACCTGATGGATTCCAATGTGGTCAGCGTGAGCACCACCACCGATCAGGAGGATGTTTCCAACCTGTTCGAGAAATACGGCTTTCTGGCCATCCCGGTGGTGGACGCGGAAAACCGGCTGGTGGGCATCGTGACCATTGACGATGCCATCAGCATCCTGCAGGACGAGGCCAGCGAAGATATTGCAAAGATGAACGCAATCGGCCCCTCCGACAAGCCCTACTTCAAGCAGAGCATGTGGGATCTGTACAAGAGCCGCGCACCGTGGCTGCTGTTCCTGATGATCAGTGCCACCTTCTCCAGTCTGGTCATCCGCGGATACGAGGATGCACTGGCCGCTGTGACCGTGCTGACCGCCTACATCCCCATGCTGACCGACGCAGGCGGCAACGCGGGCAGCCAGAGCACTTCCACCATCATCCGCGGCATGGCAGTGGGCGACATCCAGCCCCACGATCTGCCACGCATCCTGTGGCGCGAGAGCCGCGTAGCCCTGCTGTGCGGCGGCACGCTGGCGGTGTGCAACTTTGTAAAGCTGCTGCTGTTCGACCGCATTGCGGCTCCGGTGGCGCTGGTGGTGTGTCTGACCCTGATCTGTACCATTCTGCTCTCGCAGATCATCGGCGGCATTCTGCCCGTGGCAGCAGAAAAGCTGCATGTGGATCCGGCCGTGATGGCTTCACCCCTGATCACCACCATTGTGGATACCACCACGCTGCTGATCTACTTCAACATTGCAAAGATGCTGCTGCATCTGTAAAAGATACTCGGATCGGAATGCCCGGAGGCTCAGGAAAGCTTCCGGGCATTTTCTTTGCAAAAAGGCGGGCGGTAGGAACCGGGAATAGCAGGCGATTTGCAGAAAATTGCAGAAATGAGGCGAAAAAATGCGGAAGAACAGGGATGAACTATTCCTGAAAATATTTTTCAAGATATACAAGAAATGAAAAAGCTGCAAAAACCGGACGATGCAACATTTTGTAATCTTTTTGAGAGAAAAATGACATATTTTTTTGCTTTTGTAGGGAGGTTGCAAATGTATGAAAAATTGTGATGCTTCGCGAAAAGAAATCATCGACTCCATAAACCATTTGTTGAAATAGCACAAAAGAACTCCTTCAATCTTGTGAACTTGTTCTCTTGAACAGTGGGTGCTGCAAGGGTATAATACGAACAGGAATTACAGGTGCATGCAAGATTGCTCCTGTGAAAATGCTGAGATACGAATTGAAGGAGAACATTATTATGAAAATGATTTCGCGTCGTGACTTCCTGAAGGCATCTGCTGTTGTTGGCGCAACTGCTGCTATGACCGCCTGCGGCGGCTCTTCCAGCACCTCTACTGCTGCTTCTTCTGTTGCTGCATCTTCTTCTGCTGCTTCCAGCGCTGCTGCAACCAACGGTTCCGCAAACATCGGCGTGTGCATCTATCAGTTTGCTGATAACTTCATGACCCTGTACCGCTCCGATTTGGAAGAGTACCTGAAGGACATGGGCTACTCCGTCACCATCATGGACGGCAAGAACGACCAGAACACCCAGACCGAGCAGATCAACACCTTCCTGCAGCAGGGCGTGGACGTGCTGGTCATCAACCCCGTGCAGACCACTTCCGCACAGACCATCGTTGATACCGTCAAGCCCTCTGAGACTCCTATCGTCTTCATCAACCGTGAGCCCGACAAGAGCGTTCTGGACTCCTACGCAGACAAGTGCTGCTACGTTGGTGCTGACGCACGTCAGTCCGGTACTTATCAGGGCGAGCTGATTCTGGAGACCGAGACTCAGGGCGATATCAACGGCGACGGCAAGATCACCTACATTATGTGCAAGGGCGACCCCGAGAACATCGATGCTCAGTACCGCACCGAGTACTCCATCAAGGCCCTGACCGATGCAGGCAAGGAAGTTGAGTGCCTGTACGAGTACCTGGACAACTGGGATCAGACCACCGCTCAGCAGGACGTTGCAAACGCTCTGTCTCAGTACGGCGACAAGATCGAAGTCGTCTTCTGCAACAACGACGCAATGGCACTGGGCGCTCTGCAGTCCATCCAGCAGGCTAACCGCACCGTCGGCAAGGACATCTATCTGGTCGGTGTCGATGCACTGGCTGAGGCTGTTCAGGACGTTCTGGATGGCAACATGACCGGTACCGTGCTGAACGACGACGTGGGTCAGGCTACCGCAGCTGCTGAGGCTACCAAGCTGTACGTTGAAGGCTCCAAGGTCGAGCAGTACTACTGGGTCGACTATGTGAAGGTGACCAAGGACAACGCTTCCGAGTACGTGAAGTAAGACCAAAGTTTTCCTGAAACAATGCAAGGTGCGCAGTGGACCTTGACGGCTTGAGCAAAGCTATAAAGCGCGTGCGTGCGAGAAATATTCTCCGCGCACGCGCCTTGTTTTGAAAAAAAGGTTTTTCTGCGGCCCGATGATAAACGACAAGGAGGCTCTGCGGAATGTCAGAATACCGTCTGGTAATGAAAGGCGTGGTCAAGACCTTCCCCGGCGTCAAAGCGCTGGATCACGCCCAGTTGGAGCTTCGCCCCGGTAAGGTCATGGCGCTGATGGGTGAAAACGGCGCCGGTAAGTCCACACTGATGAAATGCATGTTTGGCATTTACAAGATGGACGAGGGCGAAATTGAATACGAGGGCGAAAAAGTTACCATCACCACCCCTCTGGATGCACTGAACCGCGGCATTGCCATGGTGCATCAGGAACTGCAGCCGATTCCGGCACGCACCGTGGCCGAGAACATCTGGCTGGGCCGCTACCCCACCAAAAAGTACGGCCCTGTTACGGTGGTGGATCACGCCAAAATGTACAAGGATACGGAGGAGCTGCTGAAAAAGCTGAAGCTGGAGATCAATCCCCATGCAAAGCTTGGCTCTCTGAGCATCGCACAGATGCAGATGGTGGAAATTGCAAAGGCTGTTTCCGCAAACTGCAAGGTGCTGATCCTGGACGAGCCCACTTCCTCACTGACCGCAAACGAAGTTGAGTCGCTGTTCCGCATCATGCGCGAGCTGAAGGCTCTGGGCGTGGCACTGGTCTATATCAGCCACAAGATGGACGAGATCAAGGTGATCGCGGACGAAGTCACCATCATGCGCGATGGCCAGTACATCGGTAAGTGGGACGTTGCCAACATGACCAAGGAAGAGATCATTGCAAAGATGGTCGGCCGTGAGCTGTCGAACCTGTATCCCCCGCTGGAGAACCATCCCTCGGACGAGGTGATGATGAAGGTGGAGGACTTCACCTCCATCCATCCCCGCTCCTTCCGCCACTGCAGCTTCGAGGTCAAAAAAGGCGAGATCCTGGGCGTGGCCGGTCTGGTGGGCGCACAGCGCACCGAGCTGATGGAAGGCATCTTCGGCCTGCGTGCCCATACCTCCGGTAAGGTGTGGATCAAGGGCGAAGAGGTGAACATCAAGCAGCCCCGCGACGCCATCCAGAAGAGCGTGGCTCTGCTGACCGAGGACCGCCGTGCCACCGGCATTATGGGTGTGCTGAGCGTTGCCGATAATATTTCCATTGCATCGCTGGATGCCCTGCGCAAGGGCCCCATCATGCTGGACAACAAGAAGATCCTGGATCTGGTGGCTACCAACAAGGAAAAAATGGCCATCAAGGTGCCCAGCCCCAAGACCCAGATCAAGAGCCTTTCCGGCGGCAACCAGCAGAAGGTGCTGATCGCACGGTGGCTGGCCAACAACCCCGATGTGCTCATTCTGGACGAGCCTACCCGCGGCATCGACGTCGGTGCAAAGTATGAAATTTACTGCATCATTGCCGATCTGGCCAAGCAGGGCAAGAGCATTATCATGATTTCCTCTGAAATGAGCGAGATCATCGGTATGTCCAACCGTGTCATGGTCATGTGCGATGGCCGTATCACCGGCTTTATCGACGGCAAGGACGCTACGCAGGAGAACATCATGGCGCTGGCTACCCAGTTCGAGACCGCACCTGACGCAGCTGCGGCAAATCAGTAATTAAGGAGGCTGTCTATCGTGGAAGCTACCAAAAAATTGAATGGCAAGGCTGTGGGCAAGTGGCTCAGCAACAACGCCATTATCATGATGATGCTGGCCATCACTCTGATCGTTGGCATCATGCACCCCAACTTCTTCTCCGGCACCAACATGATCAACCTGTTCAAGAACGTGTCCATCCGCTACATCATCGCGCTGGGCATTTCCGGCTGCCTGATCACCACCGGCAACGACCTGTCCGCAGGCCGTCTGGCTGGTTTTGCAGCATGTCTGGCCTGCATCTTTGCACAGACCGAAGGTGCTGCCGGTAAATTCTATGCAAACATGCCTACCCTGTCCACCCCGGTGGTGTTCATTCTGGTCATTGCCATCTGTGCCATCGTGGGTCTGTGCAACGGACTGGTGGTCAGCTACCTGAAGGTGCAGCCCTTCATTGCTACCTTGGGTATGCAGCAGGTGGTCTACGGTATCTGCCTGGTGTACACCGGCGGTACCCCCATTGGCTCCCTGAACAAGAACTTCACCTCCCTGGCCTCCAACACCATCATCGGCATCCCCGTGCTGATTTGGATCGCTCTGGTCGTGGCCGCGTGCTTCTGGTTCCTGTACAACAAGACCCGTCACGGCAAGTACATGTACGCCATCGGCGGCAACGAAGCTGCTGCTGAGGTGGCCGGTGTCAACGTCAACGCCACCAAGATCCGCATCTACATCCTGGCTTCCTGCATGTTCGGTCTGGCAGGCTGCCTGCTGGCTGCAAAGTCCGGCGGCGCATCCGTCAACACCGCACAGGGCTATGAGCTGGACGCCATCGCAGCCTGCACCATCGGCGGTGTTTCCACCACCGGCGGCGTTGGTACTGTTCCCGGCGTTCTGGTCGGCGTTCTGGTCTTTGAGCTGATGAAGGTGGCTCTGCAGTTCATGAACGTGAACTCCTCCTACACCTACATCGTTCAGGGCCTGGTCATCATTGTGGCTGTGGCCATCGATATCCGCAAGTATCTGGCAAAGAAGTAAGAGCTTTTTCTGTGGGTCGTCTGCTTTTGGGCAGGCGGCCCGCTTTTTTTATTTGCATTTGTGTGGTATTATAATAAAAACACCATCAGGAGGTGTGCTTATGGCACAGGAAAACCGAACAAAGGAGCAGTTCACAGAGGAGCTTGCCCGGCGGGAAGCTGCCCTTGCGGCCCGGGAAGAACAGCTTGCACAGGAGCAGGCAGAGTTGGCCGCGCAGAAGGCGGATTTTGAGGAGGGCAAAAAGAGCCTGCTCAACAACGGTGACAAGAATTTTGTGAATGCGAAAGAAAAGATGTACGACCATTTTCCGCTGACCGTGCACCAGATGGATATTATCATCGGAGTGCTGTTTGCACTGATTGCACTGTTCCTTGTGCTGGGCGTGACCCACACCAGCTTCTTCGGGCTGTTCGGAGGGTAAGTGCATTCCTTTTCTACAGAAGGTGATTGCATTTCATCCGCAATATGCGTATAATTTGGGGCAAAAGCTCTGCCGCACTGCGGCGGCAGGAAGAGGAGTGGTGATCTTGAAAAAGAAATGGCTCGCGGCGGCACTGGCAGGCATTCTGCTGGCAGCTGCGGTTCTGAGCGGATGCGCATCAACAGAAAAGGCCAAACGGCTGCGCTTTGGCGTGGCTGGCGAGGGCGGCATCTACCGGGAGTTCGGTGAGCGGTTCGCAGCATTGGAAAATGAGACGGACAACGGGCAGGTGGAGCTGAAGGCTACCGCCGGTTCCGCAGCGAACCTGCGTCTGCTGGCCGGCGAATACCTGCAGCTGGCCATTGCACAGGCAGACCTTGTGCAGGATGCCTATGACCAGACCGGCATCTTTGCCGACGAGGAGGAAAGCCGGGGCTTTGGTGCCGTGGCGGCGCTGTACACCGAGACCTGTCAGGTGGTAGTGCGGGCGGATTCCGACATCCGGTCCATTGAGGACCTGCACGGCAGGACGGTGAGCATTGGCGCGGAAGAATCCGGTTCGGAGCAGAACGCGCGGCAGATCTTATCTGCCTATGGTCTGAACGACAAGATGGTGAGCATGGTAAACCTGAACTATGAGGATGCCGCTGCCCAGCTGAAGGCGGGCAGGGTGGATGCCATCTTTATGACGGTGGGCGCGCCCAGCCTGGTGCTGACCGCTCTGGCAGGCGAGTGCGGCATCCGGCTGCTGAACGTGGATGGTGCGGCAGCACAGCGCCTGCAGAGCGCTTACAGCGCCTACAGCGGCGTTACGCTGCCGGCAGGCACCTATCCCGGACAGACGGAGAAGGTGCAGACGGTGGGCGTGAAAGCCGTTCTGCTGGCCAGCAACGCGCTGCCTGCAAAGCAGGTGCAGCAGCTGACACAGCTTCTGTTCTCCAGCCGGGAAGGGCTGGAAGAGCAGCTGGGCATCCCGCTGGACCCGGAGGAAAACGCAGTAGAGGGCGTTGGCATCCCGTTCCATGAGGGCGCGGCCGCATATTATAAGGCGGCAGGAATTACGGTCGATGAAGCGGCTGGGAACTGAGGGAAAGTAGAGCAATGAAGATCGAATTGGATATGTATCAGACACTGGCCGTTGCGGTGCTGGTGCTGATGCTGGGCAAATTTTTGCGGGCAAGGGTGCAGGTGCTGGAACGTTTCTGCATTCCGGCTCCGGTCATTGGCGGCGTGCTGTTCGCCATTTTTACCTGTGTGTGCTATGTGACCGGCGTTGCCGAGTTTGCATTTGATGATATTCTAAAGGAAGTCTGCATGGTGATGTTTTTCACCTCGGTGGGCTTCCAGGCAAACCTCAAGGTGCTGAAAAGCGGCGGAAGAGCGATGATCGTGTTTCTGGGCGTGGTCATCGTGCTGATCGTCAGCCAGAACTTTGTAGCCGTGGGGCTGGCAAAGCTGCTGGGCGTGGATGCGCTGGTGGGCCTTTGTACCGGCTCCATCCCCATGGTGGGCGGTCACGGCACCGCCGGTGCCTTTGGCCCGGTGCTGGAGGACTTTGGCATTCAGGGGGCCACCACCCTGTGTACGGCAGCGGCCACCTATGGCCTGATCGCGGGCAGCATGATGGGCGGCCCCATCGGTAAGATGCTCATTGAGCGGCACAACCTGCTGGCCACGGTGGTACCGGAGGATGACAGTCTGCTGGTGGAAGAAGAAATGAAGCACGAGCGCCACACCACCATGTACCCGGCGGCAAGCTTCCAGCTGATCGTCGCCATGGGCATCGGCACGGTGCTGTCCAGACTCCTGAGCCTGACGGGCATGACCTTCCCCATCTATATCGGTGCCATGATCGCGGCGGCCATCATCCGCAATGTGGGTGAGTATGGCGGCGGCTACACCGTGTATATGGGCGAGATCAATGACATTGGCGGCATCTGCCTTTCGCTGTTCCTGGGCATGGCCATGATCACCCTGAAGCTGTGGCAGCTGGCAGAGCTGGCCCTGCCGCTGATCGTGCTGCTGGCCGGGCAGACCCTGTTCATGATCCTGTATGTGGTGCTGGTGGTGTTCAACATCATGGGCCGCGATTACGACGCGGCGGTGATCGTATCCGGCACCTGCGGCTTTGGCATGGGCGCAACGCCCAACGCTATGGCCAACATGCAGGCCATCTGCGATAAATATTCGCCCTCGGTCAAGGCGTATCTGCTGATCCCGCTGGTGGGCAGTCTGTTTGCGGACTTTCTGAACAGTCTGGTCATTACGGTGTTCATCAATTTTATCTGAAGCTGATCTTTACAGTTCGGGCGGGCTTCCGCACCGGGAAAGGAGACGTGCAATGTCGCTTTATCACCATCTGAAAACGTGGCTCGGAAAAAAGCGGGAGCATCCCCATGAGGAAGAAACCGTGGCCTTGCCGGAGATCCATACCGGCAAGGTGGCACATCATACGGATGCGGACGGCACTCCGGCGGCAGATAAGCCGATCCACTATGATAACGTGGCTATCCCGGAAGTGCATATCCACCCGCGGCGCAAATAACCCCGATTGCAAAAAAAGAATAGTTCCACGCCGGACAGCCCGGAGCGAATGCGCAGGCTGTTCCGGATCACAGGAAGCAGAAAAGCTCCCGTCCATCATCAGGACGGGAGCTTTTTTGCTTGCGGTAAGATCAGCGGCTTAGAGGAACACGTACTTGAGGATGAACAGCACGGTCAGCACATACATCAGGGGGCTGATCTTCTTTTCCTTGGCCTTGCCGGTGACCAGATTGATCAGGGTCCAGGAGATGACGCCGATGGCGATGCCCTCGGAAATGCTGTAAGCGGTGGGCATGGCCAGAATGGTCAGGAAGGCGGGGATGCCCTCGCTGGGGTCATTGAAGTCGATCTTGACGGCAGAGCCCATCATGTAGAAGCCCACGATGATCAGGGCCGGAGCCGTTGCAAAGGACGGGATGGTGAGGAACAGAGGGCTGAAGATGGTTGCCAGCAGGAACAGGATGCCGGTGGTCATAGCGGTCAGACCGGTGCGGCCGCCCTCGGTAACGCCGGAAGCACTCTCGACGAAGGTGGTGGTGGTGGAAGTGCCCAGCACAGCGCCTGCGCAGGTGGCGATGGAGTCGGCCATCAGTGCGCCCTTGATGTGGGGCAGCTTGCCGTCCTCGTCCAGCATGTCGGCCTTGGAGGCAACACCGATCAGGGTGCCCAGCGTATCGAACAGGTCAACGAACAGGAAGGAGAACATGACGGCGAAGAAGTTCAGGATGCCAACGCCGGAGAAATCGGTCTTGAACACCTGACCGAAGGTCTTGCCCAGCGCGGAGAAGTCGAAGCTGACAAAAGCGGTGGGGATAACGGAGTACATGCCTGCATCGGCGTTGGGCACATAGATGCCGGCGATCTCGCAGAGGATGCCCAGCACCCAGGTGATAAGAATGCCGTACAGGATGCCGCCCTTGACCTTTTTAACCAGCAGAACGGCGGTGATGACCACGCCGATCAGGGCCAGAATGGCACCCACGCCTACGCTGGAGAAGGTGTCGCCCTTGAAGTGCTGGTAGGTGACGAGGGTGGAATCGCTGTTGACGATCAGCTTTGCGTTCTGCAGGCCAACGAAAGCAACGAACAGGCCGATGCCCACGCTGACGGCGCTCTTCAGGGTCATGGGGATGGCATTGAAGATGCCCTCACGGACATTGGTGAGGGACAGCACGATGAAGATGATGCCCTCTACAAAGACGGCCATCAGGGCCAACTGCCAGCTGTAGCCCATGGTGAGAACGACCGTGTAGGAGAAGTAGGCGTTCAGGCCCATGCCGGGTGCCAGTGCAAACGGATAGTTGGCAAGCAGAGCCATAAGCGCAGTACCAACAAAGGATGCCAGCGCGGTGGCGATCAGAACGGCTTCCGAATCCATGCCGGAAGCAGAAAGGATGTTGGGATTGACCGCAAGGATGTAAGCCATGGTCATGAAGGTGGTGATACCTGCCATGATCTCGGTCTTGACATCGGTGCGGTTCTCCTTCAGATGAAAGATGTTTTCTAACATGAGGAACCTCCTGATTCAGATAAAACATCCCGTCCGTGCGTGGGACGAGAAAGAACAGAACCTATTGTAACATTTTACAAAAGCATTTGTCCACAAAATAAACACACTTTTTTAATTTTCTGTCCAAAAATCGCAAATGAGTATGACTTTGAAGGTTTTCTGCGGGTCTGCCACAAATTTTGATGGAGAAAAAACACTGCTTTTGAAAAGATACGAAACAGCGATGAATTACAAGGGATGAAAGTATACGAATCGGATTCTTAAATTTAAAATATACGCTATGGCCCTGTAAAAGTGCACACTGTTGGGAAAGCAGCACCAGTGGTATCCTTTTGCCATAGCCCAGCACACCAGGGCGGAAAGGAGCTGATACCCAACACCATGGGGCAGACAAAACAGGCCAGAGGGCTGGCCAGCCTGAGCCGAGCCACGGACACCCTGAGCACCCTGCTGGCACAGCAGGTGCGGGAACTGAATGCCCGGCAAAAGGCGGCAAAAAAGGAAGGCGCATCGGGAGCAGGCACCATGAAAGACCTCAAGGAGGCCACGGCGGTGCTCAAGGATCTGGCCGGTGTAGCCAAGACCCTGAACGATCAGGGGGCACAGGCAGAAGGAGCGGAGTGCGGCGTGGTGCTGCTGCCGACGGTGGAGGAAGAACCATGAGCATTGTACAAGCAAGAGCGCCGGTGGTCTGGCGGCCCCAGCCGCGGCAGGCCGAATTTATGAGCCGCCCGGAACCGGAAGCGCTGTACGGCGGTGCAGCAGGCGGCGGCAAGAGCGACGCGCTGGTGATCGAAGCGCTGCGGCAGGTGCACATTCCGCACTACCGGGCGCTGATCCTGCGCAAGACCTACCCGCAGCTTTCTGATCTGGTGGACAAGAGCCAGGTGTACTACCACAGGGCGTTCCCGCAGGCACAGTACAACGCCACGGCCCATGTGTGGAACTTCCCCAGCGGGGCAAAAATTTACTTTGGCTCCATGCAGTACACCAAGGACCGTACCAATTATCAGGGCAAGGCCTTCGATTTTATCGGCTTTGACGAGCTGACCCACTTTGAATGGGAAGAGTACAGCTACATGATGAGCCGCAACCGTCCCACCGGCCCGGGCACCCGGGTGTACATGCGGGCCACCACCAATCCCGGCGGCATCGGCCACGGGTGGGTGAAGGCACGGTTCATCACGCCCGCACCGCCCGGCACGCCTATCACCGAAGAATACACGGTAAAGCTGCCGGACGGCACCGAACAGAAGCTGCAGCGGGCGCGGGTGTTCATCCCTTCCAGCATTTTTGATAACCCCGCCCTGCTGGCAAACGACCCCGGCTACCTTGCAAGCCTTGCCAGTATGCCGGAAGCAGAAAAGCAGGCGCTGCTCTACGGCAGCTGGGACAGCTTTTCCGGGCAGGTGTTTACCGAATGGCGCAACGACCCGGCCCGCTACGAAGACCAGCGCTGGACCCATGTGATCGCACCGTTCACCATCCCGAAGCACTGGCAGATCTACCGCGGGTTCGACTTTGGCTTTTCCAAGCCGTTCTCGGTGGGGTGGTACGCAGCGGACGAGGAGGGGCGGCTGTACCGCATCAAGGAGCTGTACGGCTGCACCGGCAGGCCGAACGAGGGCCTGCGCATCGACCCGGTGGAACAGGCCCGGCGCATCCGGGAGGCAGAGCAGAACGACCCGCTTTTGCGCGGCAGGGTGATCCACGGCATTGCCGATCCGGCCATCTTTGATGAGAGCCGCGGCGAGAGCATTGCCGCTATGATGGAGCGCAGCCCGAACTTCCTGCGCTGGTCCCCCGGCGACAACACCCGGCTTGCGGGCAAGATGCAGTTCCACTACCGGCTGAATTTTGATGCGGACGGCAGGCCAATGTTTCAGGTGTTCAATACCTGCAAGCACTTTATCCGCACGATCCCGAACCTTGTGTACGACGAAAGCAACGTGGAGGACATCGACACCCGGCAGGAGGATCACATTTACGACGAGTGCCGCTATGTGCTGATGGAGAACCCTATCAGCCCGCCGGTGCGCTGTGCTGCGCCGCCTATGCCCGACGACCCGCTGAACCTGCACAAGCGGGCAAGATTTTACAGAATTTAAAGGAGAAACGCAATGGACGATTACGAGAACGAAGCTTTGCCCGTGGGTGAAGCACAGGTGGCCGAGGCCATGCAGACCTTGCAGCGGTACAAGGCGGGCAAGGCCGCGCTGGACAAGCGTATTGTGGATAACGAGCTGTGGTTCCGCATGGGCCACTGGAAGAACTACCAGAACCCCATGATGCCCGGCAAGGCCCAGCCTTCCAGCGGGTGGCTGTTCAACAGCATTGCCAACAAGCACGCCGATGCCATGGACAACTACCCGGAACCGAACGTGCTGCCCCGAGAGGCGGATGACGAGGACACCGCACGGGAACTTTCCAGCGTATTGCCGGTGGTGCTGGAACAGGCCGACTACGAGCAGGTGTACAGTGACTGCTGGTGGCGCAAGCTCAAACAGGGCACCGGCGTGACCGGTATCTTCTGGGACCCTGCAATGCGCGGCGGCATTGGCGACATTGCGGTGCGCAGCGTGAACCTGCTGATGCTCTACTGGGAGCCGGGCGTGGCGGATATTCAGGCATCGCCGGACTTTTTCAGCCTGAGCCTTGAGGACACGGTCCGGCTGTGCGCGCAGTACCCGCAGCTGGCAGGACACACCGCCAGCGTGCTGGACGTGCCCCGGTACATCCACGATGAAGGGCAGGACACCAGCTCCAAGAGCGTGGTGGTGGACTGGTACTACAAGCGCCCGGATGAAACGGGGCGCATGGTGCTGCACTACTGCAAGTTCTGCAACGGCGTGGTGCTGTACGCCAGCCAAAACGACCCGGCGCTGGCAGAAAGCGGCCTGTACGACCACGGGCAGTACCCCTTTGTATTTGACCCACTGTTCGTGGAGGAGGACAGCCCGGCGGGCTTTGGCTACATCGATGTGATGAAGGACTGCCAGACCGCCATTGACAAGATGAACCATGCCATGGACGAGAACGTGCTGCTGAGTGCAAAGCAGCGGTATGTGCTCAGCGACACGGCGGGTGTGAACGAGGAAGAGCTGGCCGATTTCAGCCGGGACATCGTGCATGTGGTGGGACGGCTCAACGACGACAGTTTCCGTCCGCTGCAGACGGCGGGCCTGCAGGGCAACAGCCTGAGTTACCGCCAGAGCCGCATTGAAGAGCTGAAGGAGATCAGCGGCAACCGGGACATGACGCAGGGCGGCACTGCCGGAGGTGTGACCGCAGCCAGCGCCATTGCGGCCTTGCAGGAGGCAGGCAGCAAACTCAGCCGCGATATGCTCAAGAGCGCCTACCGTGCTTTTGCAAAGCAGTGCTATCTCATCATCGAGCTGATGCGCCAGTTCTACGACGAGCAGCGGGTGTTCCGCATCGTGGGCGAAAGCGGCGAGAGCCGGTTCGTGCCCTTCTCGGCGCAGGCGCTGCGGGCGGTGCCCGGCGGCAGCGTGGGCGGCGTGGAACTGGGCAGCCGGGAGCCGATCTTTGACATCGTGGTGAGCGCCGCCAAAAAGAGCACCTTCAGCCGCCTTTCCCAGAACGAGACGGCCAAGGAGTGCTATCAGCTGGGATTTTTCAAGCCGGAAAATGCCGATGCCGCCCTTGCGGCACTGGAAATGATGGACTTTGAAGGCATTGAGAAGGTGCGTCAGAGGGTGCGGCAGAACGGCACCCTTGCCCAGCAGCTGGCTAGGATGCAGCAGCAGATGGCACAGATGGCGGCGGTGATCGCCCAGCAGGGCACCGGGCCTGACGAACCGGCCCGCAGTGCAGGCGGTGCGTCTGCGCAGAAGGACGGGCAGGCGGTAAAGCTGGCGGGCCTTGGCAATGCCCTGCCGGTGGCCGCCGCTGCACGTGCCATGGACATCCATTAAAAAGGAGGTGAATTTTATGATGAAAGTTTGTTACAGCGAGATGGATACCCCCGCCGGGCTGAGCTGCCGGCTGGAAGCTGCCGGTCATGCAGGCTATGCGCCTGCCGGGCAGGACATCGTTTGTGCAGGAGCCAGCACCGTGATGCAAGGCCTTGTGTACCTGCTGGCCGGGGAAGAGAACGCCCACAGCGAAGCCTTTGATGAGCCGGACGGCCCGCGTCTGGCAGTGAGCGTGGATACGCCCTGCGAAGAATGGGTGCGCGGTGCCTTTGAGCTGGCCAAAGCCTGCTTTGTGCTGCTGGCCGAACGCTACCCGGAGAATGTCCGCTTTGCAGATGTGAGCCGCAGAGGAAAGGAGAGCATGATGGATCTGCAGCTGTTTGCAGCGGAGGCGACCGCCGCCTGCGGCGGAAACAGGGAGCCGAGGCTGGGGCAGCGGCCAGCAGAACACGAGTGCCGCTCAAGGCACGAAGTGGACGCTGGGAGCCGCAACCCGTGGGGAGCCTTTATGCTACAGCTCTTTGCAGAGGGAGAAGCCGCTCCCCCGGCCCTGAGCGAAGCGCAGACCCGGCAGGCGGTGGCCTCCGGCACCATGAAGCCGGACGAAGCAAAAGTACCCGCTGCGCCGCAGGCTTCGGCAGAGAAAACCGTAGAGCTGAAGCCGGAAAAGCCCCGGCAGGAACTGCCTGTGCAGCGCCCGGAACGGCCGCCGCTGTCCAGCTTTGCCCGCAGCACACAGGATGCTGTGCACAGCCTGCATGCCCGCTGGGCGGCAGAGGAAGCGGCCATGCGCCGCAGCCAGCCGGATTTTGATCTGCAGAACGAGCTGCGCAGCCCGGAGATGCGCCGCCTGATGCAGCTGCCCGGCATGAGGGTGCGGGATGCGTACCGTCTGGCCCACTACGACGAAAACCTGCGCACTGCAGCGCAGGCTGTGGAGCAGGGCGTGGTGGAACGCATTCAGCAGCGGGCCGCACGGCCCACCGAAAACGGCATCCGGCCCGGCGGCGCGGCTACCGTCCGCCCGGATGTAGCCAGCATGACCCGCGCCCAGCGCGAAGCACTGGAACGCCGTGTGCTCCACGGAGCACAGATCGAATTGTGACTATTTTACAAGAGAAAGGAATATGAGCATGAACAAGAATTTCAACATCCAGCTGTTTGCGGAAAACCTGAACACCACCGCTACCATGTCGAAAGAGATGAAGACCTTCTACGAGAAGCGCCTGATCGATCAGGCAGAGCCGCGTCTGGTGCACGACCAGTTTGCGGACTACTACCCTGTGCCCCAGAACGGCGGCAAGACCATTGAGTTCCGCAAGTACGACAGCCTGCCCAAGGCATCCACTCCGCTGACCGAGGGCGTGACCCCGAACGGTCAGGCACTGAATGTGACCACCATCACCAGCGATCTGCACCAGTACGGCGGCTGGACTCCGCTGACCGACGTGCTGCAGATGACTGCCATTGACAACAATGTGGTGCAGGCCACCCGTGTGCTGGCAAGTCAGGCAGGCCGCACCATGGACAGCATTACCCGCGATGTGCTGGCGGGCGGCACCAATGTGATCTATGCGCCCAAGCTGGCCGCAGACGGCACCGAGACTGCCGTTGCCAGCCGCAAGACACTGGACAAGACCTGCACCCTGACCCCGAAGCTGTTCTTTCAGGCAGCGGCACAGCTGGGCGCGATGAACGCCGACCCCATCGGCGACAGCTACATTGCCATCATCCACCCCTACGCTGCCTACGACCTGAAGACCAGCAAGGAGTTCATTGAGGTGCACAAGTACGCCGACCCGGACACCATGTTCCGCGGCGAGATCGGCAAGCTGGGCAACATCCGCTTCATCGAGACCAGCGAGGCCAAGATCTGGAAGGATTCCACCTGCCCGGACGGTCTGGCTGTGTTCGGCACGCTGGTGCTGGGTGCCCACGCCTACGGCGTGACCGAGCTGGAAGGCGGCGGTCTGGAGCACATCGTCAAGCAGCTGGGCTACGGTGACGACCCGCTGAACCAGCGCGCTTCCGTGGGCTGGAAGGGCATGCGTGCGGCAGAGCGTCTGGTGGAGCAGTACATGGTGCGCATTGAAAGTGCGTCCAGCTATTCCGCCACCGCTGCCGCAAACTGAGGAGGCGTGAGCCATGGCTGAAAAGAAAAATGTGCGCATCCGGCTGTTCAAGGATAACAGCCGCTACAAGGGCGATCTGTTCGTGAGCGTGAACGGTGTGAACTATAAGATCCGCCGCGGCGTGGAGGTGGAAGTGCCGCCCGAAGTGGCCGAGGTGCTGGAGCACAGCCAGATGCAGGATGAGCTGACCGCCGCCCGCATTGCGGCGGCAGAGAACGCCGCCCAGTAAACCCGAAACAGACAAAAAGCCCGGCTGGGGAGCCTGCCCGGCCGGGCCTTTATAAAAAGGAGAGTGAGCATATGACCGTAGGACAGGCGCTGGAACGCGCCGAAGAGCTGCGCCCGGGCAGCCGCATTGCGCTGGCCACCCGGCAGGCGTGGCTGAAGGAAGCAGACGCGATGCTGCGGGAACGCTTTTTTAAAAACAGCATCACAGATGCATACGACGATGTGGGCGCAGACCTTGCATGGGACGACAGCCTGCAGGACGACGATGTGCTGCTGGCACCGGCACCTTTTGATGCGCTGTATCCGCATTATCTGTGTGCCATGACCGATGCGGCCCTTGGCGAGACCGACCGCTACGTCGGGGAGCAGGCCCAGTACAACAGTCTGCTGGCAGATCTGGCGGCGTGGCTGCGGCGCAGCTACCCGACCCTGACGGGTGCCCAGTGGCGCTGGTAAGGAGGTGAGAGCATGGTTCTGGCAAACAGAGCGAAGCTGCAGAACAGCCGCAGTCTTGTGCGGGTATTCGGCGGGCTGAACGAGACCTATGCCTGCTCGGAAGCAGAGTACAGCGCGGGCGTGAATTTTTCTGCCCGGGATTTCCCGGCGCTGAGCACCCGCAAGCCGCGCCGCAAGCTGAGGGAGTTGACCGGGCTGAACGGTATGTATCACCTGAACGGGCTGCTGACCGTCTGCGGGAAGGATCTGATCTACACGCCGGATGCCGACGGCGCGGACCCGGTGACCTGCACCGAGGCAGTGACCGACGGCAAAAAGGCACTGGTGGGCATTGGTACAAAAATCCTGATCTTCCCGGACAAGGTAGCATTTGATACAGCGGACGGAAGTGTTTCGGCACTGGGAGCTGTATGGCAGGCAGAGGGACAGAGCGTGCAGTTTGCACCCTGCGATGCCGCGGGCAAGGCCTACGAGGTGAGCGGTTACGGCAAGGAGGAACCGGAGAAGCCTGCAGACGGACAGCTCTTTTTGAAGGTGGAGGACGAGGAGCACCCATGGGCCAGCACCAGCACACTGGAAGAGTACAGCGCATCCTCCGGCAGCTGGACGGCAGTGCCGCTGGAATACTGCCGCATCACAGCGGCGGGCGCGCAGAAGCTGTTTGCCCAGTGGGATACCGTGACCGTGCAGGGCACGGCAGCACAGCAGGCTGGCATGTGGACAAAGCTGGACGGGGATCTGGTAGTTTACGATGTGCTGGAAAACGGGCTGCGCGTGCGGGTAAGCCCGGAGGGAGATCATGTTTACGGCACGCTGGTGCAGAGCGCCGAGAGCGCCCAGTGGACCAGCCTGGACGGCAAGGAGACACGCAGCTTTGCGGTGAGCACGCCGGTGCGGATGGAACGCCGCGTGCCGGATCTGGACTACGTTACCGAGTGCGACAACCGGGTATGGGGCTGCAGCAGCAAGGAAAACGTGATCTATGCCTGCCGCTTAGGCGACCCCACCAACTGGTTTTCCTACCGGGGCATTGCGGCAGACAGCTACGCAGTGACGGTGGGCAGCGATGGTGCGTTTACCGGCGCGGCCACATGCATGGGCTATGCGCTGTTCTTTAAGGAGAACACACTGCACAAGCTCTATGGCTCCAAGCCTTCGGATTTTCAGCTCACCTCGCTGCGCTGCCGGGGCGTTGCCAAAAACGCGGCGCGCAGCCTGTGTGTGCTGAACGAGACGCTCTATTATCTTTCGCCGGACGGTGTGATGGCATGGGACGGCAGCATTCCGACAAAAGTGTCCGGCGCGTTGGATTCGGGCCGACTGGCCAATGTGCAGAGCGCAGTGGGCAGTGCGCTGGATGGCCGCTATTACCTGCATGTGGCCCGCACGGCGGCAGGCGAAAATACGGCAAGGCTGCTGGTGTACGATACCGAGCGCGCGCTCTGGAGCGAAGAAAACGTGTGCTCCTACGAGATGACCAGCACCGGCGGACAGCTTTATCTGTGGGACGGGCAGGCATTGTGGGCCGCAGATCCCAGCCGCGAAGCGGACTGGCAGGCCACCGACGGTGTGGAGGAAAAGCTGAACTTTGAGCTGACCACTGGTGACATTGGGCTGGACGGGGCCGAGGACCGGTATCTTTCCCGACTGACGCTGCGGCTGGATGCCGAGTGCAGCAGTACGGTGGAGGTGGCCGCCAGCTATGACGGCGGCCCATGGGAGACGGTGGCAAGCCTGACGGCACAGGACAAGCGGCGCAGCTTTGATCTGCCGTTCGTGCCCCGGAGGCACGGCACCCTGCGGCTGCGCCTGAAGGGCAGGGGACAGATCACCCTGCGCAGCATTGCAAAAACAATGGCCGCTGCCAAGGGCGGCATTGCAGGCGGGGAGGTGTGACGAATGGCAAGCGTGATGGGCATTAACAAGATCGGCCTGCCCAAGCTCAGCGAGAACATGGACCCGGAGGATGCCCGTGCCCTGCGCAGCTACCTGTACCAGATGCAGGAACAGCTGCAGTATGTGCTGAGCAATCTGGACGTTGAAAACATGTCCGACGAGATGCGCACGAAACTGCAGAATTTATAAGGAAAGGATCATATATGGCAAACAGAAAGAAAAAGGACGAAGCGCTTGCCGTTGTGCAGGCGCAGACGGAGGGCAGCGGCCGGCCTGCCGTGCAGAACGGCTATTCGGCAGCGGGACTGGACAGCCGCTCGGAGGTGGAAAACGCGCTGGCAAATTCCAGCTACAAGCCCAGCCAGACCGTGACGGATGCCGCAGATGCGCTGAAGGAGTGGCAGGCAAACCGCCCGGGCGATTATCAGAGCAGCTATCAGGAGCGGATCGACCAGCTTTTGAACCAGCTGCTGCAGCGTGAGAGCTTCCAGTACAGCTACACCAAGGATCCGCTCTACCGCCAGTACGAGCAGAACTATTTGCAGAACGCCCACAATGCCAGCGCAGATGCTGCGGCGCAGGCTGCAGCCCTGACCGGCGGTTATGGTTCCAGCTATGCCACGAGCGCCGCCCAGCAGGCGTATCAGCAGCAGATCGGTGCGCTGAGCAGCGCCATCCCCACGCTGTACAGTCTGGCACTGGATACGTATACCAGCGGCGGCAACGAGCTGGTGAGCCAGCTGGATCAGCTGAACAACAGCGAACAGGATGCCCAGCAGCAGTACAACAACAAGCTCTCGGACTACTACACCCAGCTGCAGCAGAAGGGCGAAGCATACAACAACGCCTATGCGCAGGACTACGGGCAGTATCAGGATTATCTGAGCCAGCTGGGCACCCTGCACGATTATTACTCCGCGCAGGAACAGCAGCAGGCAGCACGCCGCCAGCAGGTGTTCAGCAATGTGATGACCGTGCTGGGTGTGCTGGGCGATGCGGTGCAGATCGTTCTCAGCGGCACCACGGGCGTTGGCTCCATGCTGAGCGGCCTGCTGAATACCGGCTACAACATCTACTCCGGCAACCGTCAGTACGAGGCAAACCGTGCGGACACTCAGTGGAACCAGCAGCTGCAGGAGCGTCAGTATCAGGACAGCCTGAACCAGCAGCGCTACGAGAACGAGACGAGCGAGCGGGAGTATCAGGACAAACTCAACCAGCAGAAATTCAACAACGATGTCACAAGCCAGAAGCTGAACATCGCACTGGGCGAGTGGAACCTGAAAAAGTCCAATGCAGCGCAGAAAGCAAGCCGCGCTGGCAGCACGGCGGCAGGCAGTAAGACTGGCGGCACTGGCACGGGCAGTACGTCCTCCGGTACAGCCAGCCGCAGCACGGGCACTGTCACCCGTCTGGGCAGTGACACCTCCCGGAATGTGACGGTGCCCTACATGGCCATGCTGATGCGCAGCCAGGGCAAGAGCGATACCAGCATCAGCACCGCACTGCGGCAGGATGGCTATTCCAGCGCAGAGATCGCACAGATCCTGCAGCAGATGAGGCGCTGACCGTGCGGGTGGATATCAAACAATAAAAAGCATGTGCAGAGCACACAGGAGCCGTTCCGGCCAGAGGTGTTCTGCACATGCTTTTTTAGCAGAAAATAATGGCGTGCTGTTCGAGTCCCACTGGGATACCCCCACCAAATAAAAAAATCCGCTGTTTTGAACAGCGGCAGAAGGTTCCCCGGTAGACATTCCTAAGGGATGGAACCCGCAGCGGGATCTGGCGGTCAGGGCCTTACGGGTTGCGTTTGCTGATTTTTCCGCAGCCCCTTGGCAGGGCCTTGAAAAATCAGAACGCGGCCCCAACAACTCCTCCCTGTTTCGGCCGCAGGCCGCGGTCGTCGTCGTTGCTGTTCGAGTCCCACTGGGCACCCCACTAAATAAAAAATCCGCCGATGCAAAGCATCAGCGGATTTTTGGTGGGGTGCCCAGTGGGACTCGAACCCACGGTCTCCAGATCCACAATCTGGCGCGTTAACCGACTACGCTATGGGCACCACATAGATGCGCCCGAAGGGACTCGAACCCCCGGCCCACTGCTTAGAAGGCAGTTGCTCTATCCACCTGAGCTACGGGCGCACGTTGTTATCCCATTGGGTCCTGATATGGTTCGCAGCTGTGAGCCGAAGCACGCTGCGAGAAGTATAATACCATAGCCCCGGGGCTCTGTCAAGAGAAATCTGAAACTTTTTTGCGCTTTTTGCAAAAGGCTTCTCACAGCAGCCACATCCCCACAAAGCCGAACGTAAGCCCGAAGGCTGCGCCTGCCAGCACATCCCGGACGAAGTGCGCCCCAGAAAGCACCCGCAGCAGACAGATGAGGGCGGCGATGGCCAGCATCACGACGCCGACGGCAGGGTAGAAGTAGAGCCACACCATCCCGAGGACGGCGGCACTGAGTGCGTGGCGGGAAGGGCAGGAATTGCCGTGGGTCCCCTTAGATACCAGCGGCACGAAGCCCGGCTGCTCATAAGGACGGGGGAAGTTGAGTCTCGCCCGCAGGATGGTCCCCAGCCAGAATGCCAGACCCGGAACGAGAATGGCCCGGGCAATGACCTGCATAAAATCAAGAGCGCCGCCGCCCCGTCCGATGGTGAGCATCGTGAACCACCGGAGGTTGAGCAGCACCAGAAGCACCGGATAGCAGACGAAAGGCACGAGGGGGAGCCAGCGGTTGAGCAGGATGATGCCCTCCCGCAGGGCGGGATGTCCCTCGAGCCAGTCTGTCAGTTTTTTATATCGTTCCGGTGTCATGCAATTCCCTCCCTGAGAGATTCATTCAAAACAGGTGTTGAGGTAGTTTTCTACATCGAAAGGCTCCGGCGCGGAGTCCTTGCGTAGGTAGAGGGGATGGTGGGGGTGGCCCTTTTTGCTGCGGGGGCCGAAGGTCACCCAGGGGATGTTCTTTTCCTGCGTCAGGGCAACCATCTCCCGCATCAGGCCGGGCAGATAGTCCCGCTTTTCAATCAGAGTACCCCATGCGGCCCACATGGTGGGCTCGGTCTGGGCCAGCACGGCCTGCAGCCAGCGGAGATTTTCGTCGCAGAGGGCGCGGTCAGGCGTTTTGTCCATGTCGTTGGGGTTGGTGGCCCGCTGGGGGTAGACGTTGAACATGATCCAGCTGTCAAAGCCGTTGGAGTTGGCCAGACGCTCGACGCTCTTCAGAGTGGGGTCCAGCGCGCCGGGCTGGGCGGTGCTGGGGTTGATGCCGATGCACACCAGCGGGCGGCGGCCCACCCGCCCCAGCACATAGCGGTAGGGCTGGTAGGTGTGGGGCTCATAGTACCACAGACCGCCGGGATATTCGTCGGCTTCCAGCCGGGAAAGGGTTTCACAAAGCATAGCTTACCTCACAAGAAACGTGTGTTTCTTTTATCGTACCTTAAAATTTGTGCGAAAGCAACACCTTGCGGCGAGAAAGTCTCCCATAATTTCGATTTTCATGCTATACTATCCCTTAGAGGAAAGTATCCCTCTTCGCTTGCTGAAAAAGCAGAAGGAGTTTTGTTTATGATAGAAGATTACCGAAGCGCCCAGCGTGCGGGCCAGCGCGCCTACCGGGCCAATGTGGCCCGGGGGCAGTCGCCCTATCTCGCGGTGCTGGACGACATCCTCACCGATGTGGACATCGTGGCGCAGGAGCCTCTGGGTCTGGTGGACATCCCGGCCGAGAACATCGTGGGTACCAAGACCGCCGGACGCCACACCGCCTTTGCCTCCAATTTCATGCCTCTTCTGGACGACGACACCGAGTTTGCAGTCAAGTGGTCGAACCTCTGTGACGCCCATCTGGAAGAGGGCATCCACACCCCTATTATTGCCTTCGAATACCTGAACAAATTCTATGTGCAGGAGGGCAACAAGCGTGTCTCCGTCCTCAAATACTATGAGGCCGTGAAAATTCCCGGCACCGTCACCCGGCTCATCCCGGCAAAGAACGACACGCTGGAGAATAAGCTCTATTACGAGTTCCTTGATTTTTACAAGCTTTCCCGCATCAACTACGTCGGCTTCTCCCGGCTGGGGGGCTATGCAAAGCTGCAGGCGCTGGCCTGCAAGGCCACGGGCGAGGCGTGGACGGAGGGCGACCGGCTGAATTTTTCGTCCCTTTACACCATGTTCAGCCAGCAGTTCTATGCGCTGGGCGGCGGCTCACTGGGCCTGACGCCGGGCGACGCACTTTTGGTGTACCTGTCGGTGTACCGTTATGCCGACGCCTGCGAGTCCACCCCGACCGAGGTGCGGGAGAATCTGGCCCGCCTCTGGGACGAGGTGAAAATTCTGGCAGAGCCCCACGCTGCGGAACTGCTGCTGGAGCCGAAGCAAAGCTCGGAGCCGCTGCTGAGCAAGCTGAACATTTTCAGCTCCCGCCCCAGCGAGCTGCGGGTGGTGTTCCTCCACGAGCACAACGCCCAGACCAGCGCATGGGTGCGCGGACAGGATAAGGGCCGTGCCGCGCTGGTGAAAGCTTTCCCGGATAAGCTCTATGTCAGCTGCCGGGAGAATATCAACCCCGAGGTGGACGCAGAGCAGGTGCTGGAAGAGGTAGCCCACGACCACGCGGACATCGTCTTCACCACCAGCGCCCGGATGCACACCGCCTGCCTGAAGGTCGCGGCCCAGCACCCCAAGACCCGCTTTTTGAACTGTTCCCTCAGTGCGCCCCATCCGCTGGTGCGCACCTACTACCCCCGCACCTATGAGGTGACCTATCTGCTGGGAATGCTGGCGGGCATCGTCTCCCACAGCGACAAGGTGGGCTATGTGGCTGCAAACCCGGTGTATGGTGTGCCTGCGGCCATCAATGCCTTTGCCCAGGGCGTGCGTGCCGTCCGGCCCGACAGCCGGGTGGTGCTGCGCTGGGCCTGCCTGTGCGATGCGGCACACCCGCAGGATTTCTCGGACAGGAAAGACATCGAAGTCTTCTACAGTCAGGACTTCCGGGAGCCGGAAGGGACCTACCGCGATTACGGCCTCTGCCGCCGTCTGCCCGACGGCGTTCTGCAGCCGCTGGGCCTGCCGGAGTGGCGGTGGGACGTGTTCTTCACCGAGATCGTCCGCTCCGTGTTCGCCGGGACATGGGACAGCGCCCCCGGCGGCAGGGCGATCAACTACTGGTGGGGACTCAAGAGCGGTGCCGAGCGGGTGGAATACCCCACCCGGCTGAACGACGGCACCATGCAGCTGCTCAAGATGGCAGAGCGCCAGCTCTGCGATGGGGAGATACATGTTTTCCCGACCGAGAGCTACAGTCAGGGCCATGCCCTTCACCATGCGGTTTCCGGCATCTATACGCCCAAGGAACTGATGGAGATGGACTGGCTGGAAGAGTGCGTAGAGGGCGAACTGCCCAGCTACGACGAACTGGACGCCAAGACCCGCAGCCTTTTGAACGTCAATGGTCTGGACATCGTAAAGGGAACGCCGCAGTAACAGGCAAAGCCCTAAGGACAGAAAAGAATGGAGCAAAAACATCGTGAAAATACTTGCGATCTCGGATGTGCCGTCTAAACTGCTCTGGGACGAGAGTGTCCGCAAGCGGCTGGAAGGCATCGACCTTATCCTTTCCTGCGGTGATCTGCCGAAAAAATATCTCGAATACCTCACGAACTTCACCACCGCCCCCATCCTGTACGTCCACGGCAACCACGACGGCAGTTACAAGGAGTCGGAGCCGGGTGGCTGCATCTGTGTGGACGATGCGGTCTATGTCTGGAAGGGGCTGCGCATCATGGGTCTGGGCGGGTGCAATCGGTACAACAGGGACGATACCTTCCAGTACACCGAGGCTGAAATGCGGCGGCGCGTCCGGAAGCTCTGGCTCGCGGCCCGGCGGGCGGGCGGCATCGACATCCTGCTGACCCATGCCCCGGCATCCGGCCTCAACGACGGCACCGACAAGGCCCACAAGGGGTTTCAGGTGTTCAACGATCTGATGGACCAGTATCAGCCCAAGTGGTTCATCCACGGACATATGCACCTGAATTATGGGGCAAACCTGCCCCGTGTCTGCACCCGGGGCGGCACGACGGTCATCAACGCCACCGAGCGGTACGAGTTTGAGATACCCGACCCCGTTCAGGTGCCGAAGCGGAAGCTGTTCGGTTGGGGATAAAAATCAAAGAAAAAGGAGAAAGACAATGGAGATAGAACGCGCCTTGCAGCAGCTGGAATTGCTGCAAAAGAAGCTGTACGCCTACCGCTGTGCGGACAGCTCCCTTTATCTGGACGCCGTGACCACCGCGCCCAGCGATACCTCCGAGGGCAGGGGCGTGGCCATGAGCATTCTTGCCGGGGAGAGCCAGAAGCTGATGACCAGCCCCGAGACGAAAGCGCTGCTGGATGAGCTGAGCGCCTGGGCCGGGGAGCTGGACCTCGTCCACCGCCGCGAAGTGGAGGAGCTGCGCCGCAGCTGTGAGCAGCTGACCCGCATCCCGGCGGACGAATATATGGCCTACAAAGAGCTGTGCAACCGGGCGGACGACGTCTGGCACAAGGCCAAGGCGCAGGACGATTTCGCCCTGTTCTGCCCCGTCTTGCAGGAGCTTGTAGACTACAACCGCCGCTTTGCCGGTTATTATGACGCCTCGAAAGCGCCCTATGATGCTCTGCTGAACGAGTACGAGCGCGGCGTGGACAGGAAGATGCTGGACAGCTTCTTTGCGACGGTGCGGGAGGGGTTGGTGCCGCTCATCCATAAAATCGGCGAGAAGCCGCAGATCGACGACAGCTTCCTGCATCAGGAGTACCCGGCAGCACAGCAGAAGGCCTTCGCCGACTATCTGATGGAGGTGATGGGCCTCGACCGCAGCCATTGTGGTCTGGGCGAGACGGAGCACCCCTTCACGCTGGAATTCAACAATAAGGATGTCCGCATCACCACCAACTACGACGAGCACAATGTGGCATCCTCGATGTACTCTGTCCTCCACGAGGGCGGCCACGCCCTGTATGAACTGGGCATCCGGGATGACCTACAGTACACCTGTCTTGCGGGCGGCGTCTCGATGGGCGTCCACGAGAGCCAGTCCCGTTTCTATGAGAACTTCATTGGCCGGTCGCGGCCCTTCGTGGAAGCCATCTATCCCAAGGTGCAGGAGTTCTTTCCCCGGCAGCTGGGCGGCGTGAGCGCAGAGCAGTTCTACCGCGCGGTCAATAAGGCTCAGCCCAGCCTCATCCGCACCGAGGCCGACGAGCTGACCTACTGCCTCCACGTCATGGTACGGTATGAGATCGAAAAGCAGCTCATCGGCGGCACGCTGGAAGCAAAAGATGTGCCGGCTGTCTGGGCAAAGCTTTATAAGGAATATCTGGGCATCGAGGTGCCGAATGACCGGGATGGCTGTTTACAGGACAGCCACTGGTCGGGCGGCGCGTTCGGCTACTTCCCGTCTTACGCGCTGGGCAGTGCCTACGGCGCTCAGATGCTCCGCCGGATGGAGCAGGACGTGGACGTCCGGGGCGCAGCGGCCCGGGGCGACCTCACACCCATCACGGCGTGGCTGCGGGAAAAGGTCCACCAGTACGGCGGGCTGATGGAGCCTGCCGACGTGGTGAAGAACGCCTGCGGCGATTTCAGTGCTGAGGATTATATCCAGTACCTTACCCGAAAGTACACCGAACTGTACGGCTTATAAAAAAGAAAAGGCGTCTGCACAAATGACTGTGCAGACGCCTTCGTTCGTGTTGAGGAACATCACAGCTCCAGCTTGCCGGAGACTTTGTTGATGACATAGTAGGCCATACCCTCTTCAGGCTTGACGTAGACCTTACAGGACTGGACACCCACTTTATGGGTGGTGCGGTAGTCGGCCTTTGCGCGCTCGATGACGTCGGTGATGTTGTACTGGTTGGTGCCGAACTCGACATAAACCTCCGGGGAGAGCGGGGGACGGCCACGCCGCTGTGCAGCACCAGAAGATCTGCGCTTCTTCGGCTCTGCCGCAGGAGTCTCAGGAGCAGCGGCCGCTGCGGGGACAGCAGACTTTTTCTCAGACATAGCTTATACCTTCTTTCCTGTATTCCACTGCAAATTGGAAACGTGGATGATTTCCGGGCCGGAAGCTGTATTACCGGTCAGCCCGACCGCTTTCTGTTCGTGCCAACGATTGGAAGCACTATACTTATATAATAGTTATTTCTTTGACGTTTGTAAAGTGTTTTTTGGAAAAAGCATCCCCATATTTCTGCGCCCGGAGCACCAAATTCCGACAAAAAGGGGAAAGAGTGTCCTATAAAAAAGAAACTGTCCGGATTTGTGTGCGGCGCAGCGGAGAGAAAAGAAATGCAGCGCGCGGGGAAAAGCAGAAATTTCCGGAGAATTTACCCGGCACAGCAGTCCTCGGCCCGCTTCACGACGGGGGCGAGAAGTTCCTCGTCCCAGTCTTCGGCGAGGACAAAAAGGGCCTGGTCAATGACCTCCTGCGCGCGGGCGTCCGGGCGGCCCTGTGCCAGCCGGAATACTGCTGCCAGCAGCCGCAGTTTGAGGGCGCGGATGTCCTCCGGCGCGGCCCAGAGCCGGTCGAGGTCGTAGTTGTCGGTGTTGCCGCAGCGCATGGTGCAGGTGGCGCAGTTGGGGGCGACGCGGTGCTTTTCCGTCTCGACGATGTAGTACATCCGGCGCAGCGCGTCTTCGGCAGCGCCCGGGTCGGCAGCCAGCCGGAGACCGGAGGTCAGCACACGGTCGGTGTCCTCGGTCTTCGGCTCGTTGACGGTGGAGCGGGCCAGCCCCACCAGCGCCCCTAACAGTGCGTCGCGCTGGCGCTGGGCGTCGGTAACGGGGGCAGAAAGAAACTGATTCATAGAGAGCACTCCTTTGGATATGATGTTGTCTCTCTCAGTATACACGCCCGCGGCCCAAAAGGGGAGAGGAAATTTGCAGAAATTTGATGAGTTGTGAGCTGCATCTTGATTTTGGGAGAAAAATCCGCTATAATGACTATGTTGTCTGTAAAATAGAATACGCCGGTGTGTCGGAATGGCAGACGAGGGGGACTCAAAATCCGCTTCGTGATTTTT
>ERZ772871.176-NODE-176-length-94430-cov-31.8024_pt1 | contig 94430 bp, 77 predicted proteins | sample MGYA00511899_ERZ772871 | MGnify/ENA primary metagenome ERZ772871 (study PRJEB29015, sample SAMEA2737693) | human gut metagenome | biome: human gut; feature: human-associated habitat; material: faeces | place: China | collected 2012 ...
TTGTGGATAATGAAATGCCTTATGGCAGAGTCCCGCAGGGACATCCGGTGATCGTGGATTATTTCTATCATGAGGAAATCCGAGGGACAGAGAATACCGGAAAAAGAAATCGCTAACTTCGCGTTTGTGGAGCGAAGCAGAACAATGAAAGCCCCAGTGGGGCTTTTAAGTGACAGAACGGTTTTGCGGCAGCAAGATGGAGGGGCCTCGCCCCGACAAGTTCAGGTTTGCCTTTCCTTGACAATGCACTGCCGCAAAAGTCCTCAGACGGTTGTCTGGGGATTTTTTATTTGTGGTGGATGGTACAGGATGGGAACCGCATCTGTTTTCCCCTCAAGGTTTTCCATTGCATTTCACAGAAAAGTGTGTTTCAATAAAAAGAGCCATACGGCGATCAGACGCAGAGAGAAGGTGGGTGCAGGATGTTCAAAATTGCGATCGTAGAGGATCAGGAAGAAACACGGGAAAGCCTGAACCGGTTCGTCCGGCAATATGCGCAGGAGCAGGGCCTGCAGGTGGAGATCAGTCTCATCACAGACGGTGCCGAGATCGCAGAGCACTATACGCCGGGATTCGACATCATTTTTATGGACGTGGAGATGCCACGGCTGGACGGTTTTGGAGCGGCCGAAGCCATCCGGGCCGTGGATGCGGATGTGGTGCTGGTCTTTGTGACCAACATGGCACAGTATGCCATCCGGGGCTACGAGGTGGATGCACTGGATTATGTGCTGAAGCCGGTGAACTATTATCAGTTCTGCACCAAACTGTCCCGTGCCATCCAGCGGGTGCAGCGGCGCAGAGGCGGGCAGGTGGTGCTGCAGCTGGCGGGCGGCGGCATCCAGCTGCTGGATACCGCTGATATCTATTATCTGGAGACCCACAGCCGGATGCTGTACTACCACACCTCCAAAGGCGAGTTCTCGGCACGCGCCAGCCTGCAAAGTGCCGAAAAGCAGCTTGCCGAGTATCATTTTGTCCGCTGCAACCAATGCTATCTGGTCAATCTGGCCTACGTCAAGGGCATTGAAAACGACTTTGCCCTTGTGAAAAACGACCGGCTGGAGATCAGCCGGAGGCAACGTACGGCCTTTCTTACCGCAGTAGCGTCCTACATGGGAGGTGTGCTGTGACCACATCCCTGCTGAACAGCCTGCTCCGGGCGCTGCTGCGCTGGGGCTCGGCGCTGGTTTTTTGCCTGCCTTTGCGGCATCGCTCCCATTTCTGGGCGCGCGCCTGCGGGATGCTGCTCCCGCTGCTTTTGCTGGCGCAGCTGCTGGACCCTCTGGCACAGTCCACAACACTGTGGCAGCAGCAGCTCCTGCTGCTGGTACTTTACGTTTCCTTTTTTGCGCTGCTGGGCGGGATGATCTATCTGTGTACGGATATCAATAAAAAAGGCGCCCTGTACTGCGCAGTATGGAGCCTGCTCATCGCGCAGTGCGCCTACGAGAGCTGGTGCTTTCTGGAGCTGCAGTTTACCCGGTATGGACACCCGCTGAACATGGCTTCCCCTTGGGCGGTTCTGGTACAGCTGCTGTCCGGGGCGGTATTCTTTGCGGCGGTGTACATCCTGCTGGCACGGCAGCTTCCTTATAAAGGAGAATACCACATCGGGCCCCGGCAGCTGTTCAGTGCGTTCTTCATTGGCATCCTGTTCATGGTGCAGGCCGCCGTGCTGGACAATGCCCGCGCCGAACAGACTCCGCTGAGCCTTACCGTTACCATTCTGATCGGGCAGTTCTATTTTATCACCCTGCTGTATTTTCAGAGCGAGCTGTTCAAGAAGTCTGCCATGGAAAAAGAGATGAGTGAACTGAACCTGCTGTACGAGCGTCAGCGCCAGCAATATCAGGTGGCCCGGCAGAACGTGCAGATCATTAACAAGCGCTGCCATGAGCTGAAAGTGCAGATTGCCAATCTCCGCAAGCTGTCGCCCGAAGAGGTACCACAGGAGCGCATTGATGAGGCCGAGCGCGCGGCCCGCCTGTATGACGCGAACCGCAACACCGGCAATGAGGTGCTGGATGTGGTGCTGACCGAGAAGAGCCTGCTGTGCGAGTCCCGGGGCATCCAGCTGAATGCCGTGGCAAACGGCAGCTGTCTGGGCTTTTTTGAAGCGGGGGATCTGTACGCATTGTTTGCCAATGCGCTGGATCACGCCGTGGAAAGCGCCGTGCAGGTCTCCCGGCCGGAGTGCAGGGTCATCGATCTGCTGGTCTGTGTGCGGCAGGGTTTTGTGGTGTTGAACATCATCAGCCCGCTGCGTCCGCCGGAACAGCAGGCAAGCCGCTCTGCACAATACGAGCTGAAGGTGATCCGTCGCATCGTGCAGAAGTACAAAGGCACTTTGACTCTGGAAGAACAGGGAGAGTTTTTTGCGGAAAAGATCATCTTTCCGCTGCAAAAATAAGTTAAGAAAACGGCAGCCGCCGCAGAAGTTCCGGAAACGGAAGGACTGCGGCGGTTTTCTTTTTGCCGCTTGTTGGATACATCTGCTTGTGAAAAACTTACAAATATATCAGTTCACATTTGGCAGTCCAAAACCGAATGCGCACGCAAAACGACCGATTTTCGCACGCATCTTGCGAAATACGGCCACTCTGATAAAATAATGACAAAGAACAGAAAGCAACAAAAAATCACTGTACCACAGCAAAAACAGGAGGAATCGGATGCGTAGTATTGCAAAGCTCATGAAGGACTGGCAGTTCACCGGCCCGAACGGCGTTACCACCGCCGTAGAGCTGCCCCATACATGGAACGCCAGGGACGGTCAGGACGGCGGCAACGATTACTGGCGGGGCTGCTACACCTACTGCACCCGCTTTGCAGCACCGGTGTACGACCCGGCACAGCAGCAGGTGTGGCTGCAGTTCGAGGGTGTCAACGCCAGCGCCGCCGTGCTGCTGAACGGTCAGCAGCTCTGCACCCATGACGGCGGCTATTCCACCTTCCGGGCAGAGGTCACGGAACTGCTGCAGGCAGAAAACCAGCTCACGGTGCGGGTGGACAACAGCGTCAACGACCGCGTTTACCCCCAGAAAGCAGACTTCACCTTCTACGGCGGCATCTACCGGGATGTGAGCCTGCTGGTGGTGAACAAAAACCACATTGCGCTGGGGCACTTTGGCGATACCGGCGTGAAGATCACCCCCACCCTGAAAGAGGGCAGCGCCGACATCCGGGTGGAAACGCTGGTGGAAGGCAGCGGCACCGTGACGGTGGAGCTGCTGGATGCCGAGGGCCGCACCGCTGCAAAGGGCGAGGGCGAAAATACTTTCCTCCATCTGGATGCTCCCCACCTGTGGAACGGCGTGAAGGACCCATACCTGTACACCTGTGTCGTCCGCTTGCTGCAGGACGGCAAGCCGGTGGATGAAGTGACCACCAAGGTGGGCCTGCGCAGCTTCTCTGTGGATCCAAAGAAGGGCTTTTCCCTCAACGGCAGGCCCTATCCCCTTCACGGTGTGTCCCGCCATCAGGACCGCAAGGGTCTGGGCAACGCCATCACCCGGGAGATGCACGATGAGGACATGGCGCTGATCCGGGAGCTGGGTGCAAACACCGTCCGGCTGGCCCACTACCAGCACGACCAGTATTTCTACGACCTGTGCGACCAGTACGGCATGGTGGTCTGGGCAGAGATCCCCTACATCTCCGAGCATCTGCCCAATGGCCGGGAAAACACCATCAGCCAGATGAAGGAGCTCATCCACCAGAACTACAACCACCCCTCCATCGTTTGCTGGGGCGTGTCCAACGAGATCACTATTTCCACCAAGGATAAGGCAGATATGCTGGACAATCACCGGGTGCTCAACGAACTGTGCCACAAGATGGATTCCACCCGCCTGACCACGCTGGCCTGCTACGCCATGTGCGGCCCCTTCAACCCGGTGGCACACATCACCGATCTGGTCAGCTGGAACCTGTATCTGGGCTGGTATGTGCCGGGGCTGTTCCTGAACGACCTGTGGATGGACTTTTTCCATCTGGTGTACCCCAACCGTCCGCTGGGCTTTTCCGAGTACGGTGCCGAGGGCATGCCCAACCTCCACAGTGCCCACCCCCGCCGGGGCGACCACACCGAGGAATATCAGGCCAAGTACCACGAGTATATGCTGAAGTGCTTTGACCGCCACCCGTGGCTGTGGGCGACCCATGTGTGGAACATGTTCGATTTTGCAGCCGATGCCCGGGATCAGGGCGGCGAGCCGGGCATGAACCACAAGGGCCTTGTCACCTTTGACCGAAAGACCAAAAAGGACAGTTTCTACCTTTATAAAGCATGGTGGAGCGAGGAAAACTTCGTCCACATCTGCTCCAAGCGGTTCACCGACCGCACCGAGAAGGAGATCGAGGTCAAGGTCTACTCCAACCAGCACACCGTCGCCCTGTATGCGGACGGCAAAAAGCTGGCAGAGCAGACCGGCGAGCACATCTTCAGGTTCCGCGTGCCGCTGCATGGCAAGGTGGAGCTGAAGGCCGTTGCAGGCGACTGCATCGACACCGCATCCTTCTGCAATGTGGCAGAGCCGAACCCCAGCTACAAGCTGGTGAAGACCAAGTCCAAGAGTGCAAACTGGGTATAAACAAGGACATTCCGCTGTCTGGCGGTTGTTATAAATGAAAAGGAGGAGAACCAATGAATACCAAGAAACCCAAAGTACGTTTGTGGTCGGTGCTCACTGCGCTGACGGCGATTTTGACCATCGCCGCCATCGTGGGCAACATGATCGCAAATCAGTACGCCACCACCCTGAACGTTGCTTTGAATGCATCGACCTATAAGATCATCAAGGGCAACACTACGGAAGATACCGAATACTTCAAAGCGGGCTTTGCTTCCGACGAAGAGCGCGAGGCTTACGAAGCAGAGCTGTGCGCCACCGTTGAGGCCGAGGGCGCTGCCCTGCTGAAGAACGACAACGCTGCTCTGCCGCTGGCAGACAGCGCCAAGGTCAGCCTGTTCGGCCATGGCTCTGTGGACCTGATGTACGGCGGCACCGGCTCCGGTTCCGTGGATACCAGCAAGGCCCCCAACCTGAAGGAAGCACTGGAAGCTCAGGGCATTCAGGTCAACCAGACGCTGTGGGATCTGTACAAGTCCGACAGCATGATGAAGAACTACAGCCGCATTACCCCGGCCTCCATCTCGGATACGCTGGAAGCAAACACCCAGTACGCTGTCAATGAAGCTCCGTGGAGCGCACTGTCCAGCGCCGAGAGCAGCTTTGCCGAGTACGGCGATGCTGCCATCGTGGTGTTCTCCCGCTCCGGCGGTGAGGGCGCAGACCTGCCCAGCGGCACCAACGGCACCAACGACAGCTGGATCTCCGGTTCCGAGGGCAGCGGCAACTATCTGGAGCTGTCTGCAGAAGAGATCGAGCTGCTGAAGAACCTGAAGGCACTGAAGGACAACGGCACCTTCAAATCCATCGTCGTCCTGATCAACAGCTCCAACGCACTGGAAATGGACTTCCTCAACCCTGCCATCTGCGGCGAGGACTACGGCATCGATGCCGCCATGTGGATCGGCGATGTGGGCCAGACCGGTATCAACGGTGTGGGCCAGCTGCTCGCCGGCACTGTGACCCCCTCCGGCTCTCTGGTGGACACCTACCTGTACGACAATCTGGCAAACCCCGCCATGTACAACTTCTACACCCAGGCCTACCCCAACGCAGCAGAGTACAACCTGCTGACCGAGGGTGCAGACGTGCAGGGCATGTACAGCGTCTATCAGGAAGGCATCTATCTGGGCTACCGCTACTTCGAGACCCGTTACGAGGATGTGGTCATGGGCACTGCCAAGGCAGGCGACTATGACTGGGCCACTACCGTTGCCTATCCCTTCGGCTACGGCGACAGCTACACCACCTTCGCTTACAGCAACTTCAATGTGACCGAGTCTGACGATGCCTTCACCGTCACCCTGAAGGTCACCAACACCGGCAAGACCTATTCCGGCAAGGAGACCGTGCAGGTCTACTTCCAGTCTCCCTACACCGACTACGACAAGGCAAACGGCATCGAGAAAGCCGCTGCAGAGCTGTGCGGCTTTGCCAAGACCGATGTGCTGGCTCCCGGCGCTTCCGAGGATGTGACCATCACCGTGAAGAAGAGCGAGCTGCGCACCTACGACGCAAACAACGCCAAGACCTACATTCTGGATGCCGGTGACTACTACTTCACCGCTGCTACCGATTCTCACAACGCTGTCAACAACATCCTTGCTGCCAAGGGCTACACCGTGGCCGGCACCAATGGCCGCATGACCGAGGACGGCGATACTTCTCTGGTCTGGAAGTGGACCAACGAGGCACTGGATGCCACCACCTATGCAGCCAGCGCCAACGGCACTGCCATCACCAACCTGTTCGATGAGTCCGACCCCAACAAGAGCAGCGATGCTCCCGGCAGCGTGACCTGGATGAGCCGCTCCGACTGGACCGGCACGGTTCCCACCCAGCCTGCCGCCCTGACCGCCAACGAAACGCTGGCTGCAGATCTGGCCTTTACCCAGTACGACGGCACCGAGGCCGACAGCGTCGAGATGCCCACTCTGGGTGCCAAGAACGGCCTGACCCTCGCTTCCATGATCGGCAAGGACTTCGATGATCCTCAGTGGGAGACCCTGCTGGATCAGCTGACCTTCGATGAGATGGTCAACACCATCACTCTGGGCTTCCACAACACTGCAGCGGCTGCCTCCATCGGCAAGACCGCTACCAAGGACGAGAACGGCCCGCAGGGCCTGACCGCTGCCCTGACCGGCGGTGCATCCGCCATGTGCTACACCTCCGAGGATGTCATGGCTGCCACCTTCAATGTGGACCTGATCAACGAAGTGGGCAAGTGCATCGGTGAGGACTGCCTTGCCATGGGTTACTCCGGCCTGTACGGCCCCGGCATCAACATGCACCGTACCGCCTACTCCGGCCGTAACTTCGAGTACTACGCCGAGGATCCCTTTGTGGCCGGCACCATCTGCGCTGCCGAGGTGCAGGGCATCCAGTCCAAGGGCGTGTATGTCTACCTGAAGCACGTTGCCCTGAACGACTCCGAGACCAGCCGCCGCGGTGTCAACACCTGGCTGAACGAGCAGACCGCCCGCGAGATCTATCTGGAAGTGGCCGATAAGGCCATCACGGATGGCGGCGCATGGTGCGTGATGACCGGCTTCAACCGCTGGGGCGCAACCTGGTGCGGTGCCAACGCCAACCTGCTGAACGGCTTCCTGCGCGAGGAGCTGGGCATGCGCGGCATGTGCATCACCGACTTCTCCGGCTCCAGCCAGTACATGGATCTGGTGGACGGCCTGATCGCCGGTTCCGACATCTGGGACAGCCCGATGCCCAAGATCCACACCACCAAGGCTGCCAACTACGAGAACGATGCCTACATCGTGACCCAGATGCGCAATGCAATGCATCACATCCTGTACACCGTGGTCAACTCCAACGCCATGAACGGCTGGTCTGCAAGCGATACCCTGAAGACCGTGCTGCCCTGGTGGCAGACTGCGATCTACGCACTGATCGCCGTGCTGGCTGTGCTGACCGTGCTGTGCGCATGGCAGCTGAGCAAGGCCCTCAAGCGCAAGAAGGAGCTGGCAGACACCGCTCCTGCTGTTGACCAGAAGTAATTCCGGTCTGTACGATCCCTGACCCCATGTTACGGCAGCCTGCCCCGAAGGCGGGGCGGGCTGCCGCTTTTTATCAAAGACAAAAGGAGAGACCGCAATGGGCGAACAAAAAACAACGGCGTCGAGTGTGAACCGCGCCAAAACCTACCAGCTGGTGCTGTTTCCGCTGAACAACGGCGCGACCAACGTGTACTATGTGCTGGTGCTTTCCTACATCGCGACCTTCGGCAGCAAGGTGCTGGCCCTGAGCATGCTGTTTGCTTCGGTGATGGTCACCGGCATGCGCCTGTTCGATGCCGTCACCGACCCCATCATTGGTGCCCTCATGGACCGCACCAACGGCAGGTTCGGCAAGTTCCGGCCCTTCATGGTCATCGGCAACCTCATCATGGCAGCAAGCATTCTGGTGCTGTACTGCCTCACCCCGCTCATCCCCGCCAGTGCCATGGGGCTGCGCTACGCTGCGTTCGTTGCCCTGTATGCCGTGTGGGTCATCGGCTACACCTTCCAGACCAGCTGCACCCGCTCCGGCCAGACCGTGCTGACCAATGACCCCAAGCAGCGCCCGCTGTTCACCATCTTCAACACGGTGGGCAGCCTGCTGGGCATGGGTGCCATGCAGTTCTTTGCCCCCATCCTTGCCAAGAACTATGAGGGCGGCTACGCTTCCGCCGGGTTCTTCCGCACGCTGGCTCCGGTGGGCATCGTCATCTCCATCCTGCTCACCCTGCTGGCTGTCATCGGCATCTGGGAGAAGGACCAGCCCAAGTACTTTGGCATCGGCGGCGAAAAGACCGAGAAGATCAAAGTGAGCGAGTACATCCAGATCATCAAGAACAACGATCCCATGCAGCGGCTGATGGTGGCTGGTGCGGGCTGCAAGCTGGCACTTTCCATCGCCACCAACACCACCGTGCTGTGCATGCTGTACGGCTGCATGATGGGCAACTACGACGGCCTGTACCTGCCCATGATGGTGCTGGGCTATGTGTTCAGCGTGCCCTTCTTCCTGCTCACCGTCCGCACCAGCCAGAAGGAGGGCCAGAAGGCCAGCCTGATGAAGTACGTCAGCGTGGCGCTGGTGTGCTATGTGGGCGTGCTGGTGCTGCTGCTGCTCTGGGGCCGCGGCGATGCCTTCACACTGTCCATTCTGGGCGAGAACGGCCTTTCCATCAACCTGTACACCATCCTGTTCATCGCTTTCTTCGGCATCGGCTACGGTGCTTACTACGCCACCGCCGATATGCCCATCCCCATGGTGGCCGACTGCTCCGACTACGAGACCTACCGCAGCGGCAAGTATATCCCCGGCATCATGGGCACCCTGTTCAGTCTGGTGGACAAGCTGGTGTCCAGCCTGTCCGCTACCGTTGTGGGCATCGCGGTCAGCTTTGTGGGCCTGCAGAGCCTGCCCACCCAGTATGACCCCTACACCCCGGGCATGAACTGGGTGGTCATCGTGCTGTTCTGCATCATCCCCATGGTGGCATGGGCGGCTACCCTCATCGCCATGAAGGGCTACACCCTGACCGGTGTCAAGATGAAGGAGATCCAGGCTGTCAACGCCTGCCGCCGCGATGCAGTGGCTAAGGGCATGAAGCTGGAAGAAGCCATGGACAAGTGGCAGACCATGGATCAGCTGCCGGCGGAATACCGGAGCTGAGACGCTGTATGGAACTGAATACTGATCTCACCGGCGCAAGCGGCACGCTGCTGCCCACGCAGGGGGGCTGTTCCTAATTCTCCGCCACAAAAATCCTCAGACATTCGTCTGGGGATTTTTTGTTTGGTGGTGGTACAGAACTCGAACAATTTCTCCCCGGATACAGGCAGAAAACGAACAAAGGCAGGATACCACCATGAGGGTGGTATCCTGCCTTTTGAATCTTTGTGTGGAAAATCTGCTTACAGCAGCGGGATGCCTGCCTTGGCGCAGGCTTCGCGGGTGGCTGCGTCCCAGACGCTGGCCTGCACTTCGCCAATGTGGGCGCTGCCCAGCAGCAGCATGCACAGGCGGCTCTGGCCGATGCCGCCGCCGATGGAGTAAGGCAGCTCACCGTTCAGTACGGCCTTGTGGAAGGGCAGGGCGCGGCGGTCGTCGCAGCCAGCCATGGTCAGCTGCTTGTCCATGCTTTCAGGGCTGACGCGGATGCCCATGCTGCTCAGCTCATAGCTGCACTGCAGCGGGTCGTTCCAGAACAGCAGATCGCCGTTCAGATCCCAGTCGTCATAGTCGGGGGCACGGCCGTCATGGGGCTTACCGCTCTTCAGCGGAGCGCCGATCTTCATCAGGAAGGTGGTGCCGTGCTCCTTCACAAAGGCGTTCTCACGCTCCTTCGGGGTCAGGTCCGGGTACTGGTCCTCCAGCTCCTGCGTGGTGATGAAGGTGACGTTGGGGCTGTGCAGCGGCAGCTCCTGCAGCTGGGGGAACATGGCGTGCAGGTTCATCTCGGTGGCGCAGACAGCGGACACGATGGAGCGCACCACGCTCTTGAGGTAAGCCTCGTTGCGGTCTTCCAGACGGATCACCTTTTCCCAGTCCCACTGGTCCACATAGATGGAGTGCAGGTTGTCCAGATCTTCGTCGCGGCGGATCGCGTTCATATCGCAGTACAGGCCCTTGCCCACACGGAAATCGTAGTCCTTCAGGGCCTTGCGCTTCCACTTTGCCAGTGACTGCACCACCTGTGCCTCAATGCCGCTTTCCTTGATATCAAAGGTGACCTTGCGCTCGACACCGTTCAGGTCGTCGTTCAGACCGGTGGATGCTTCCAGAAACAGCGGAGCAGACACGCGGTACAGGTTCAGTGTGGCGCACAGGGTGTCGGCAAACAGACGCTTGACCGTACCAATGGCGCGCTGCGTGTCGTACAGGTTCAGCGCGGGCGTATAGTTTGCCGGGATGATGGTTTTGCTCATAACAAAATACCCCTCTTCTGTTGGATTCTGGCCCTGATTTCCCAGTACAGGGCACGGCTTTTGAACCGAAAAATACTGGTTTCATTATGGCATATTTTTTTAAGAAAGTAAAGTGAGAAGGCAAAAAAAGAGACCGCCGGTAAGGCAGTCCCGTTTCCGCAGTGAGAAGGGCGGCTTTGCATCAGCCGAAAAGCCCCTTCAGCAGGATCAGCAGCACTTTTACAAAATCGCCGGTGCCCAGCAGCTTGTACAGAGAGATCAGAGTAGATAACATGAATGTTTTGCTCCTTTTTTGCAATTTCGGGCCAAAATGCCCGGCATGCATGGAATACGGCTGGGCAGAGCAGCGGATTGCAGGAAAAAATTGGGAGAAAACAAAACGGCACCCGTGCCGCTGCAAAAGCAGTACGGGTGCCGGAAGATCAATTGGTTTTCAACAGCTTCAGCGCTTTACGTTGAAAGCTGCCATGCCGGGGTAAACGGCGCTGCCGCCCAGCTGCTCCTCAATGCGCAGCAGCTGGTTGTACTTTGCAACACGCTCGGTACGGCTGGGAGCACCGGTCTTGATCTGGCAGGTGTTCAGCGCCACGGCCAGATCGGCAATGGTGGTGTCCTCGGTCTCGCCGGAGCGGTGAGAGCTGATGGCGGTGTAACCGGCCTTGTGGGCCATCTTGATGGCCTCCAGCGTCTCGGAAACAGAACCGATCTGGTTCAGCTTGATCAGGATCGCGTTGCCTGCACCCAGCCCGATGCCCTTGGCCAGACGCTCGGTGTTGGTCACAAAGAGGTCGTCGCCCACCAGCTGGACCTTGCCGCCCAGCTCGCGGGTCATCTCCTGCCAGCCTTCCCAGTCCTCTTCATCCAGGCCGTCCTCGATGGAGATGATGGGGTACTTTTCCACCAGACTCTTCCAGTGTGCGATCAGCTCGCTGGAGGTGAACTCGGTGCCGGCCTTGGGCAGCTTGTAGAAGCCCTTGCCCTTGGGGCTCTTCCACTCGGAGGACGCGGCATCCATAGCCAGCATGAAGTCCTTGCCGGGCACGTAACCGGCCTTTTCGATGGCGGCCAGAATGGTCTCAATGGTCTCCTCGTCGCTGGACAGGTTGGGGGCAAATCCGCCCTCATCGCCCACGGAGGTAGCCAGCCCCTTGGCCTTCAGGATGGAAGCCAGGGCATGGAACACCTCAGCGCACCAGCGCAAAGCTTCCTTGAAGGAGGGCGCGCCCACGGGCATGATCATGAACTCCTGCGTATCCACCGTGTTGGTGGCGTGTGCGCCGCCGTTCAGAATGTTCATCATGGGCACGGGCAGGCGGTTGCCGTTCACACCGCCCAGAAAGCGGTACAGCGGCATATCCAGAGAAGCAGCGGCTGCACGGCAGGCGGCAATGGACACGGCCAGAATGGCGTTTGCGCCCAGATTGGATTTATCTTTGGTGCCGTCGGCCTTGATCATGGCAGCGTCGATGGCGTAGATGTCGGAGGCATCCATGCCCACAACAGCATCAGCAATGACGGTGTTGATGTTCTCAACAGCCTTGGTCACACCCTTGCCCAGATAGCGGCCCTTGTCGCCGTCCCGCAGCTCCAGAGCTTCAAACTCACCGGTGGATGCGCCGGAAGGTGCGCAGCCGCGTGCCACAGTGCCGTCGGCCAGAGTGATCTCCGCTTCCACGGTGGGGTTGCCGCGGGAGTCCAGAATTTCGCGGCCAACAACAGATTCAATTTCCAGATCGTTCATCTTGAAAACCTCCTGAATATCATTTTCATCCCTGTGCTGCCCGGGGCGGGCAGACGGGTGACGGCCAATTGTGATAGTTATGTCTAACTAACCAATAGTATCCTACCACGCTTTCCGGCCCGGTGCAAGAGCCGATGCGCATGTTTGCGGATGTAAACTTTTTAAGGGGCAAAAAACGGCAGCTGATGGGGCAGAACATTCCGGCAAAGCAGGAAACAGCTGGTCTTTACAGTCTGCCCACTGGCAGCAGCGGGGATGCATCATGCCTGCCATGTAAATTTCATATGGCAGATATACTAAAATTTTTCTTTACTTTTTGTCAGGACGCCTCTATACTGTTTTTGGCTCTAATATGTTTCTTTATGGTAGATAGAGGAGGATTTTCTATATGAATAAGGATCTGACGGTCGGCAAGCCGTCACAGGTTTTGTGGCAGTTCTGCCTGCCCATGTTCGGCAGCATCATCTTCCAGCAGCTGTACAACATTGCCGACAGCCTTGTTGCAGGCAAGTTCATTGGCGAGAATGCACTGGCTGCTGTGGGCAACAGCTACGAGATCACCCTGATCTTCATTGCATTTGCCTTTGGCTGCAACATTGGCTGCTCGGTCATCGTGTCCCGCTACTTTGGCGCAAAGGACTACGATGAGATGAAGACTTCGGTCTACACTTCCCTGATCGGCTCTGCCGTGCTGTGCGCCGTACTGATGCTGATCGGCCTTGTGGGCTGCCACAGCCTGCTGGAGCTCATCAACACCCCGGAGGAGATCCTTGCGGATTCTTCGCTGTATCTGGATATCTACGTGCTGGGCCTGCCCTTCATGTTCTTCTACAACATCGCCACCGGCATCTTCTCCGCTCTGGGCGACAGCAAAACGCCCTTCTATTTTCTGGCAGTCTCGTCCCTGTCCAACATCGGCGTGGACATCCTGTTCGTGGCCGGTCTCAAGATGGGCGTAGCCGGTGTGGCATGGGCCACCTTCCTGTGTCAGGGTGTGAGCTGCGTGCTGGCCATGGTGGTGGTGTTCCGCCGCATCAGCGCCTTCAAATCCAAGAACAAGGTCGTGCTGTTCTCCTGGAACATGCTGGGCAAGGTGGCCGTGGTTGCCATCCCCAGCATCCTGCAGCAGAGCTTCGTCTCTGTGGGCAACATCATCCTGCAGAGCGTCATCAACACCTTTGGTGCCAGCGTCATTGCAGGCTACTCTGCAGCCGTCAAGCTGAACAACATGGTCATCACTTCCTTCACCACGCTGGGCAACGGCATCTCCAACTACACCTCCCAGAACATGGGCGCGGGCAAGATGGATCGTGTGCACGAGGGCTTTGGCGCAGGCCGCAATCTGGTGTGGATCATCTGCGTGCCCATCGTGCTCCTGTACTTCTTCTTCGGCCGCTTCCTGCTGCTGCTGTTCATGAATGACCCGCAGGGTCCGGCCATCGACACCGGTATGCTGTTCCTGCGCATCCTGTCTCCCTTCTATTTTGTGGTGTCGGTCAAGCTGGTCACTGACGGCATCCTGCGCGGCTGCGGCATGATGGTGCGCTTTATGATCGCCACCTTCTCCGACCTGATCCTGCGCGTGGGCATCGCCATTGTGCTGAGCAGCACTGCTCTGGGCAGCACGGGCATCTGGATGGCATGGCCCGTGGGCTGGTGCATCGGCACCGGCCTGTCGCTGGTGTTCTACTTCACCGCCATCCGCAAGGTCCTTGCAGAGTCTCCGGCCGAAGCGGAAGCAGAGGGCGAAGCTGCCGAGGCACGTGCAGAGGCCGAGTTCGCCGCAGATGCCGAAATGGAGACCCTGTAACCCTTTTGCAACTTGTGAATTGTGTTCACCTGACACACAAACAAAATGAAACAATTGAAATAGTGCACAAAACAGACCCATTGCTTTTGGCTATTTTGGCAACAAAATCCACAAAATGCCCCTGAAAGTATGGACGGTTTGTGAATTGCGGATTATGGCCCACAGGTCTATAATATTGATAACGAAGCAAGGTCGCTTTGAGGGAAAGAGGGCCTTGCTTCCGTTTTTATACTGAAGCACGAATGCTCCTAAGGAGGATATTCACTATGAAAAAGATGATTTCTCGTCGTAATTTCCTGGCCGCTGCAGGTGTTGTTGCTGCAGCCGGCGTTCTGACTGCATGCGGCGGTTCTTCCAACGGCACTGCTGCTTCCGCCTCTACCGCAGCTTCCACTGCTTCTGGTGACACCATCAAGGTGGGTGTTCTTGGACCTCTGACCGGTGATGTTTCCGTTTACGGTCAGGCCGTTGTCAACGGCGCTACCCTGTACCTGAAGCAGGTCAACGAAAAGGGCGGCATCAACGGCAAGCAGCTGGAGATCATCGCCATGGATGAGCAGGGCGATGCAACTCAGGCTGTTACCTGCTTCACCAAGATGTGCGATCAGGGCATCACCGCTCTGGTGGGCGACGTTACCACCACCCCGACTCTGGCAGTTGCTGCCGAGAGCGCAGACTACAACATGCCCATGGTCACCGCTTCCGCTACCGCTGAGGCTGTCACCTACGATGCCGAGACCGACACCGTGAACGAGAATGTGTTCCGCGCAACCTTCACCGACCCGTTCCAGGGCATCAAGATGGCTGATTACGCTTACCAGCGGTTGGGCTACACCAAGGCAGCCGTCATTTTCCAGAAGGGCGCTGACTACAACGAGGGTCTGGCAGAGAACTTCGTCAACGAGTTCGAGAGCCTGGGCGGCACCATCGTCGATCAGGAGACCTACTCTGAGGGCGATGTGGACTACAAGACCCAGCTGACCACCATTCTGGGCAAGGCTCCCGAAGTGGTGTTCTGCCCCAACTACTATCAGGAAGTCGGTCAGATCCTGGCTCAGGCTGAGAGCATCGGTCTGGCAGTTCCCTTCCTGGGCGGCGACGGCTGGGATGGTCTGGAAGGCTACGCAACTGCCGACCAGCTGAAGGATGCCTACTTCTGCGCAAACTACGCAAAGGGCTCCAACCCCGACTTTGAGAACGCATACAAGGCTGAGTACGGCGAGGAGTACCCCAACGGCTTCGCTCCTCTGGGCTACGATGCTGCCATGACCGTTGTCTACGGCATTCAGGCTGCTGAGGATGCCGGCCTGACCGCTGGTGATGACGACTATAAGCAGGCCGTCATCGATGCTATCGCAGGCGGCACCATCGATGGCATCACCGGCACCTTCACCTTTGATGAGCACCACAACCCCGTCAAGCAGACTGCTATCCTGTGCTTCGACGGTGCAACCCCCGTTCTGAAGGAAATGTTCTGATCTGCTTTGATCCTGCGCACCGGTGTGCGGCATGAAGGCAGTACTCAGAAATAAATGACCCATTGCGGAGACCGCCGGAACAGGTTTTGCTCGGCTGTCTCCGCTTTTTTGGTAAAAAAGTGTATCCCAAAAGGCGGGTCCTCCGCCGCAAAGAAAGGAAGTATCAGTCCATGACAGTGTTTTTTAGCCAGCTGATCAACGGCCTGTCCCTTGGCAGCATCTATGCACTGATCGCACTGGGTTACAGCATGGTGTACGGCATCATCCTGCTGCTGAACTTTGCCCATGGCGATGTCATTATGGTTGGTGCGTACATGTCCTGGTTCGTGATGAATCAGCTGGGCCTTGGCCCGGTCACTGCTGTGTGCGCCACCATCATCACCTGCACGCTGCTGGGCGTTGTGATCGAGAAGATCGCCTACACCCCGCTGCGCAACGCACCCCGTATCTCCCTGCTGATTACGGCAATCGGCGTGTCCTTCTTCCTGGAGTACACTGCAGAGCTGATCCTTGGTTCCGGTGCAAAGGTCATTCCGGCCTACTACACCAACCAGACCTTCCACATCGGCTCTGTGCCGCTGGGCCTCACCTCTGTCATCACCTTGCTGGTCACGGTGCTGTCCATGCTGGTGCTTACCTTCCTTGTGCAGAAGACCAAGCTCGGCAAGGCCATGCGTGCCGTGTCTGAGGATATGGACGCTGCCCGCCTGATGGGCATTAACGTCAACAGTACCATTTCCTTTACCTTTGCGGTGGGCTCCGCACTGGCCGGTATCGGCTCGGTGCTGTACTGCTGCAGCTACCCGCAGGCGACCCCCACCATGGGCTCCATGCTGGGCCTGAAGGCCTTCGTTGCAGCCGTTCTGGGCGGCATCGGCTCCATTCCCGGTGCCATGATCGGCGGCATCGCCATCGGCCTGTGTGAGTGCTTTGTTTCCGCCATCGGCCTTTCCGCATGGAAGGATGCCGTCACGTTTGCGATCCTGATCATCGTGCTGCTGGTCAAGCCCACCGGCTTCCTTGGCCGCAAGGTTCAGGAAAAGGTGTAAGGAGGGCATGAAGATGAATACCAAACGCAAAACGCTCAAAATGCCCGTGCGCTACCTGATGAACGCCGTGCTGGTGGCTCTGCTGTTCGTGGGCCTGTCCTTCCTCACCCAGAACGTGCTGTCCACCTACCAGAACAAGGTGCTTCTCACCGTGGGCATCAACATCATTCTGGCTGTCTCGCTGAACGTTGCCACCGGTTATCTGGGCCAGCTGCCGCTGGGCCACGCCGGTTTCATGGCCGTGGGTGCTTACACCTGTGCCCTGTTCACGAAATACAGCAATCTGCCCTCCGGTGTCGCTTTTGTCGTGGGGCTGGTGCTGGCCTGCATCGTGGCGGGCCTGTTCGGCGTGCTGATCGGCATTCCTGCTCTGCGCCTGACCGGTGATTATCTGGCCATCCTGACGCTGGGCTTTGGCGAGATCATCCGCATCACCCTGAACAACATCGATGATGTGCTGGGCTTCAAGCTGTTCTACGGTGCCAAGGGCCTGAAGAACATCCCCAAGTATTCCAACTTCGCCAATGTGTTCATCTGTGTGGTCATTACCTGCTTTGCCATCCACGCCATGATGAAGAGCCGCCATGGCCGTGCCGTGCTGGCCATCCGCGATAACGAGATCGCTGCCGAGAGCTGCGGCATCCAGACTACTTATTATAAGGTCATGGCCTTTGCATTCTCTGCCGCCTTTGCCGGTCTGGCCGGCGGCCTGTACGCCTGCTATCTGGGCGTTCTGGACCCCTCCACCTTCGGCTTCATGAAGTCCATCGAAATTCTGGTCATGGTGGTTCTGGGCGGCATGGGTTCCATGCTGGGCTCCATCCTGTCCGCGACCGTGCTTACCATCCTGCCCGAGGCGACCCGCAGCTTTGACAGCTACCGCATGGTAGTCTACTCGCTGGTGCTGGTCCTCATGATGATCTTCCGTCCGGGCGGACTGCTGGGCAGCTACGACTTCTCCATGAGCCGCATCGTGGAAAAGATCATGAACGGCGAACTGTTCCAGAAGAAAGCAAAGGAGGGCAAAGACCATGAGTGAGTTCCAGACCAAGTTACACAGTGTGCCCTCCGGCGGCTTTTTGACCGACCGCGACAAGGACAAAAAGCCCATTCTGGACGTGCGTGAGCTGGGCATCGACTTCGGCGGTCTGACCGCCGTGGATGGCTTCAATCTGATGATCGGCCGCAACGAGATCACCGGTCTGATCGGCCCCAACGGTGCCGGTAAGACCACCGTGTTCAACCTGCTGACCAACGTTTACCAGCCCACCCGCGGCTCCATCCTGATCGATGGTATGCCCACCGCCGGCAAAAAGACCTATCAGGTCAACCGCATGGGCGTGGCCCGTACCTTCCAGAACATCCGCCTGTTCAAGGAACTGAGCGTCATCGATAACATCAAGGTGGGCCTGCACGAGTCCATGAAGTACAATCTGGCCTCCTCCCTGATCCGCCTGCCCAACTACTGGAAGGAAGAGAAGAAGTGCACCGAGCGTGCTCTGGAGCTGCTGGATATCTTCCACATGGCAGACCTCGCCAATGTGCAGGCAGGCAGCCTGCCCTACGGCGCACAGCGCCGTCTGGAGATCATGCGTGCACTGGCCACCAGCCCGAAGCTGCTGCTGCTGGACGAGCCTGCTGCCGGTATGAATCCCTCCGAGACTGCAGAGCTGACCGAGACCATCCGCCGCATCCGCGACGAGTTCAACATCGCCGTGCTGCTGATCGAGCATGATATGAGCCTGGTCATGGGCATCTGCGAGGGCATTGCCGTGCTGAACTTTGGCCGCATCATCGCCAAGGGCACGCCGGATGAGATCCGCAACAACCCGCAGGTCATCGAAGCCTATCTGGGCAAGAAGGAGGGCTAAGCCATGGCTGATACGTTACTGAAAGTTGATAACATCAACGTCTATTACGGCAACATCCACGCCGTCAAGGACATCTCCTTCGAGGTGGATCAGGGCGAGATCGTCACCCTGATCGGTGCCAACGGTGCTGGCAAATCCACCACTCTGAAGACCATTTCCGGCCTGCTGAAGCCCAAGACCGGCGACATCCTGTACAAGGGCAGCAGCATCAAGGGCATGCGCGCCCACAAGATCGTGGAAGCAGGCCTTGCCCATGTGCCGGAAGGCCGTCATGTGTTCCTGCACATGACCGTGGAAGAAAATCTGGACATGGGTGCATACACCCAGCCTGCTTCCACCATTGCACCCAACAAGGAAAAGGTGTTTGAGCTGTTCCCCCGCCTGAAGGAGCGCCGCAAGCAGCTGGCCGGTACCATGTCCGGCGGCGAGCAGCAGATGCTGGCTATGGGCCGTGCACTGATGAGCAACGCTTCCATGCTGATGCTGGACGAGCCTTCCATGGGCCTTTCGCCGCTGCTGGTGCAGGAGATCTTCGACATCATCCAGAACGTGCACAAGGAAGGCATGACCATCCTGCTGGTGGAGCAGAACGCACAGATGGCTCTTTCCGTGGCAGACCGTGCCTACGTCCTTGAGACGGGCCGTGTGGTCATGGAGGGCACCGGTGCTGAACTGCTGACCAACGAGCGCGTGCGCAGCGCATATCTGGGCGGCTAAGCAAAAAATCGTATAAGAAAAGGGGCTGTTGCACATGCAACAGCCCCTTTTTTGCAGTATTTGTTATGCCAGCAGAGACATGATATTTGCGGTGATCAGGCCGCCTGCCGTGCCAATGACGTAGCCCATCAGAGCCATCAGAACGCCAACGGGCACCAGAGCGCCGCTGTAGGCACCAGCCAGAATGGGAGCGGATGCGGAACCGCCGATGTTTGCCAGAGATGCAACACCGCAGGTGAACATATCCAGATGGAAGATCTTTGCCAGCAGCACCAGAATGATGCCGTGGATGGCCAGGATCATAAAGCCTGCCAGGATCCATGCGGGTGCATCGGTCAGCTCCAGGAAGCTTGCGCGGGAGGCAAGCAATGCCACCACGGAGTACAGCAGCAGATTGGACAGCTCGGTGCTGCCTGCCATGCGGCCCACGGGGGTGACAGCGCCGATCAGGCCGGACAACGTGATGAGCAGGACGGTCCAGGTGGCCTTGTCCAGGAAGGGCATTGCGCTGTTCAGGGCTGCGCCGATATCCTGACCGAAGGCGGAGATCACCAGAGCCAGACCCAGCAGGAAGATCAGGTTGACAAAGGTAGCCTTGTCCTCGTTGGACTTTGCGTCCTCTTCCAGACGGCGGGACACTTCATCCAGCGTGGTGGTGTCGGCCTTGACCCACTTGTTGAACTTGGGAGCAAGGTTGATGGCCCACAGCAGGAACATGACCCAGATGGAGTAGTCGATGGAGTCCACCACCAGTGCGTAGGCCATGTCAGCTTCGCCGATGTCCAGCGCAGCCTGCACGGCGATCATGTTGCCGGAGCCGCCCATCCAGCTGCCGCACAGAGCGCCCAGTGCCTTCCATGCTTCGGAGCCAATCGCACCCTTCATGATGGCAAAGGTTGCAATGAAGCCCAGCGAGATGGAGACGGAAGCGGCAAAGAAGCCGCCCAGCATCTTGGGACCCAGCTTGATGATCTTGCGGATGTCGCAGCGCAGCAGCATCAGGAAGATCATTGCATACAGCAGGTTGTTTTTCAGCACGGAGTAGGCAGGCTTGGTGGCCTCCATGTCCCATGCACCCAGCGTGCAGAGAATCATGGTAATGAGGTACAGCAGAACGATAGGTGGTGCATAGTCGAAGAATTTCGACTTCGTGTAGCGTTGCAGCCACACCAGCAGTGCGGCAATGAACACCAGCACGGCGATGTAGGTGAAACCGTTTGTGATCATGAACCCAATCCCCTTTCTTTTTGTGCATTTTTTTGCGGACAATTGTCTTTACAATATCGACAACTTCGTTTACAATACTACCATAGATTTCATAATCTGGCAACATTTTTTTATCGAAAGGGGTAGGTTTTGCATGAAAATCACGGAAGTACGTCTCGGTCTGATCTCCGTGCCGCTGCGCGTGCCTTTTAAGACGGCTCTGCGCTCGGTCAGCAGCGTGGAGGATGTGATCGTAGAGATCCACACCGACACCGGCGCTGTGGGTTATGGTGAGGCACCTCCCACCGGTGTGATCACCGGCGACACCACCGGTGCCATCATCGGTGCCATCCGCGACCATATCGCAAAGACCATCATCGGCCGCGATGTGGACGACTTTGAAGACCTGATGATCGCACTGAATGCCTGCATCCAGAAGAACACCAGCGCCAAGGCTGCTGTGGATATGGCCCTGTGGGATCTGTACGGCCAGCTGTACAAAATCCCTGTGTACAAGCTGATGGGCGGCGCAAAGAAGTCCATCGTCACCGACATCACCATCAGCGTCAACGACCCCGAAGAGATGGTGCGCGATGCCCTGAACGCCATCGACCGCGGCTACGACTGCCTGAAGGTCAAGGTGGGCAAGGAGCCGGAAAAGGATATTGCACGCCTGAGCGCCATCCGCGGTGCTGTGCCCAAGGAGACCTGCATCCGCATCGACGCAAATCAGGGCTGGACCCCCAAGGAAGCCGTGCGCATCCTGAACGGAATGCAGGAGAAGGGCCTTGATATCGAATTCGTGGAGCAGCCGGTCAAGGCCCACGATTTTGAAGGCCTGAAGTATGTTACCGAGCGCTCCTATGTGCCGGTGCTGGCCGACGAGAGCGTGTTCTCCCCGCAGGACGCACTGACCATCATGCAGATGGGAGCCGCAGACCTCGTGAACATCAAGCTGATGAAGTGCGGCGGCCTGTACAACGCCCTCAAGATCGCATCCGCTGCCGAGGTGTACGGCGTGGAGTGCATGATCGGCTGTATGCTGGAAGCCAAGATCAGCGTGAATGCCGCCGTGCATCTGGCCTGCGCAAAGCAGATCATCACCCGCGTGGATCTGGACGGCCCCGTGCTGTGCAGTGAGGACCCCATCCTCGGCGGTGCAGTGTTCAACGAAAAAGACATCACTGTTTCCAACGAGCCGGGCCTTGGCATCAAGGGCATTGAGCCGGGCAAGATCAAGTATCTGGACTGACCCTCTCAGCTTCACTTCGTTCAGCAGCTCCCCCGAAAGGGGGAGCTTTTTGAATCTTTACAGTCAGCACAAAGAAAGCTCCCCCTTTCGGGGGAGCTGGCACAGCGCAAGCTGTGACTGAGAGGGTTTTACGCTTTGTAAGCCAGAATAGTCTTCAGGTATTCCCACACACGGGCCACCGATGCAATGTCGGCGCGCTCGTTGGGGGTGTGGACGTGCAGCAGGTTCGGGCCGAAGGAGATGCAGTCCAGCCCGTCGATCTTGCCCGAGAGGATGCCGCATTCCAGACCTGCATGAATGGCAACGATCTGGGGCTTTGCACCGTACTGTGCCTCGTACACAGCAACACAGCGGTCGCGCAGGGCGCTTTCGCGGGCATAGACCCACGCAGGATAGTCACCGTGGAACCGCACACTGCCGCCCAGCAGCTCGGTGAGAGACTGCACCTTGCAGCTCAGCAGCTCCTTGGCCGAGGGCACCGAGCTGCGGATGGCAAACCGCAGGATGGCTTCGGTGCCGCTCATCTCGGCCACGCCGAGGTTCAGCGAGGTCTCCACAAGGCCGGGCACATCCATGCTCATGCTCTGCACACCCCAGGGCATCAGCAGCAGGGCTTTGCGCAGACGCTCGGCGGAGTTCGCATCCAGTGCATCGTATTCGCCGCAGCCCTCCTCGGTGAGCTGCAGGCGGATGCCCGGGTCAGCAGTGCCGAATTCTGCTTTCATCTGCGCGGTAAAGTCTGCCCCGGCAGCGCGCACGGCTTCGGTGATACCGGCGGGCAGCACCAGCGTAACGCTGCTTTCTTTCGGGATGACGTTTTCCTTTGCACCGCCGGAGAGGGTGAGCACAGCGTACTCTGCACCGTGGTCAGACAGCAGGGTCAGGTAGCGCCCCAGCAGAGCGATGGCGTTGGCGCGGCCCTTGTGGATCTCGGTGCCGGAGTGCCCTCCCGCAAGCCCCGCGATGTCCGCCTTCACGGCGGTGCCGGTCACAGCCGCACGGGTGATGGGCAGATGGCACTCGACGCGGCGTCCGCCCGCACAGCCTGCGGTGAGCACGCCTTCTTCCTCTGAGTCGATGTTGAGGAGCATCCGGCCTTCAAGGTCGGAAAAATCCATGGCAGATGCACCCAGCAGGCCCACCTCCTCGCAGACGGTCAGCACGACCTCCAGCGCAGGGTGGGGAATGTCCTTTGCGTCCAGAACAGCCAGCGCATAGGCCACGGCAATGCCGTCGTCGCCGCCAAGGGTCGTGCCCTCGGCGCACACATAGCCGCCGTCTACGACCGGGTGGATGGCATCCTTCTCAAGATCCAGCGGGCAGTCGGCGGTCTTGTCGCCCACCATGTCCAGATGGCCCTGCAGGATCAGGCCCGGCTCCTTCTCGTATCCGGGTGTGGCCGGTGCCTTGATGAGCACATTGCCCATCTCGTCCTGACGGCAGGCAAGGCCGTGGGCCTTGGCGAACTGCACGCAGTAGTCGCTCAGTGCCTTTTCGTGGTGGGAGGTGTGCGGAATGCTGCAGATCTCCTCAAAGTAATAAAAAACCGAAGCTGGTTCCAGATTGGATAATACGCCCATAATGTTCCCTCTCCTTGTGCTGTATTTTAAGAAAAAAGACCGGCAAAGCTGTGAACCATGCCGGTCTTTCGGGTCTTTACTCTGCCTGACTCAGGCAGTCGTCCATGGCGGTGAACACAGCGTCGCTGGTCATGGTAGCACCGGCAACAGCGTCCACACCGCTGGTGGAACCGGCCTTGGTCAGCTGGTCTGCCAGGGTTTCAGCAGCGATGCCGCCCAGTTCGGGAGTCTCGCCGGATGCATCGATCTCCACACCGGTCACCCGGCCGCCGGTGACAGTGACGGTGACGGTCACATCACTCAGGCAGCCCTGAGCGCTGGACGTATAGATGCCATCCGTCAGGCTGGCGGCGTTGTCGGCAGCGGGCACAGTGCCGGTGTTCTTGATGTACAGGCCGAGCACAACTGCCATAATGACAGTGACAACAGCCATGATGATAACATTCCGGGTGAGTTTCTTCATAAAAGATCAAATGCTCCCTTTTGACGTGATATATTTTTACTTTGCGGGTTTGAAACTGTCGCGCAGGGTGACGACGCGGTTGTAAACGCCGGGGTTCTTGGAGTCCGGGGTAAAGAAGCCAGTGCGCACGAACTGGAACTTCTCACCGGGCTTTGCGTCCTTCAGGCTTTCTTCCAGCTTGCAGCCCTTGCACACAACAACGCTTTCCGGGTTCAGGTAGTCCTTGTAATCGCTGCCCTCGGGGATGGCGTTCATGTTGGCCTCGGTGAACAGCTTGTCGTACAGGCGCACCTCGGCATCCACGGCATGGGCGGCACTCACCCAATGGATGGTGCCCTTGACCTTGCGGCCGTCGGCGGGATTGCCGTTGCCCGTCTCAAGGTCGGCGGTGCAGTGGATGGCGGCAATGCTGCCGTCGGCATTCTTCTCCACGCCGGTGCACTTGACGATGTAAGCGCCCATCAGACGCACCTCACCGCCAATGGTCAGGCGCTTGAACTTGGGAGGCGGCACCTCGGCAAAGTCCTCATTCTCGATCCACAGCTCTTTGGTAAAGGCCACCTTGCGGGTGGTGGTATCGTTGGCTTCGCGGTTGGGGTTGTTGGCTACATCAAAGTACTCGGTCTTGTCCTCCGGGTAGTTGTCTACGATCAGCTTTACGGGGTCCAGCACGGCAATGCGGCGCTGAGCGGTCAGGTCCAGCTCGCTGCGGATGCAGGCTTCCAGCTGGCGCATGTCGATCAGGTTGTCGGATTTAGAAATGCCGGCCTCCCGCACGAAGGTGAAGATGGAGGTGGGGGTGTAGCCGCGGCGGCGCAGGCCGCACAGGGTGGGCATGCGGGGGTCGTCCCAGCCGTCCACGATGCCCATTTCCACCAGCTCACGCAGGTAGCGCTTGCTCATGACGGTGTTGGTCATGTTCAGGCGTGCAAACTCACGCTGCTTGGGGAAGGCAGTGCCGAAGATGTTCTCGATGACCCAGTTGTACAGCGGACGGTGGTTCTCGAACTCCAGACTGCACATGCTGTGGGTGATGCCCTCAATGGCATCCTGAATGGGGTGTGCGAAGTCGTACATCGGGTAGATGCACCACTTGCTGCCCTGACGGTGATGCTCGGCGTACTTGATGCGGTAGATAGCCGGGTCACGCATGTTCATGTTGGGGCTGGCCAGATCGATCTTGGCACGCAGGGTCTTTTCGCCCTCCTGGAACTCACCGGCACGCATCCGGCGGAACAGGTCAAGATTCTCTTCCGGGGTGCGGTCGCGCCACGGAGAGGGACGGGAAGGCTTGCCGGCATCGGCACCGCGGTACTCGCGCATTTCGTCGCGGGTCAGGTCGTCCACGTAGGCCTTGCCCTCCATGATGAGCTTTTCGGCATACTCGTAGCACTTGTCAAAGTAGTCGCTGCCGTAGAAGATGCCGCCGTTGGGGTCGGCACCCAGCCAGTGCAGATCCTCGATGATGCTGTTCACGTACTCCTCACCCTCGCGGGCAGGGTTGGTGTCGTCCAGACGCAGGTTGAACTTACCGCCGTACTGGTTTGCAATGGACCAGTTGATGTAGATGGCCTTGGCACTGCCGATGTGCAGGTAGCCGTTGGGCTCGGGCGGGAAGCGGGTATGGATCTCGCTGATCTTGCCCTCGGCCAGATCAGCGTCGATGATGTCGGTCAGAAAGTTTTTATCTGCCATGTGTTTTCCCCCTGTCAAAGGCACAAAGTGCCTATATATTCCATAATACTATATAATACACTATTTTTACTGCACCTTCAAGATGAAAGCCGGAACTTCCGGGGCAAATGCGCATTTTTGCGTGGAATTTTGCTGTGAATTGCCCGATTTCCACAACTTTTTCCCTATCCCTTGACACCGCCGTGCAAGGAGAGTATATTTTTGCATGGCATACAGCGCATTTTGCCGTGTTTAAAATAGGAGGAACCCCATGAACAGTTTAAAAGAAGCGTTCAGCAGGAAAAATATGCTGAAGAATTTAAATTTCTTTGGTGAGCTGAATCTCGGCCTGATCCTGACGGCGGTCGGCATCGTTTACTTTAAAAATCCCAATCATTTTGCATTTGGCGGCACCTCGGGCCTGTCCATTCTGCTGGCAGACCTGTTCCCTAAGATCAACGTGGGCGGCTTTATGTGGATCATCAACCTGATCCTGGTGGTGCTGGGCTTCGTCTTTCTGGGCATCAAGACCATGGGCTGGACGATCTATTCTTCCTTTGCGCTGTCCTTTTTCGTGTCGGCGTGCGAGTGGCTCTATCCCGTCAACGTTTCCATGAGCGGCGATGCCATGCTGGATCTGGTGTTCGCCGTGTTCCTGCCGGCGCTTGGTTCGGCCATCGTGTTCGACATTGGCGCATCCACCGGCGGTACGGATATTGTGGCCCTGATCCTGGCAAAATATACCTCTATGGAGATCGGCAAAGCCCTGATGGTCAGCGATATCCTCATCGTGCTGGCGGCGGCATGGCGGTTCGGCATGGGCACCGGCCTGTACTGTATCCTGGGCCTAATCGCCAAGAGCTTTGTGGTGGATGGTGCCATCGAGAACATCCGCCTGCGCAAGGTGTGCACCATCGTGACGGCCAACCCGCAGCCCATTCTGGACTTCATCATCAAGGACATGAACCGCTCTGCTACTGTGGAAAAGGCCTACGGTGCCTATACCCACCACGAGCTGAGCGTGCTGGTGACGGTGCTGACCCGCCGTCAGGCCCTGCAGCTGCGCAACTTCCTGCGTGAGAACGACCCCCGGAGCTTTATCACCATCGTCAATTCCAGCGAGATCATCGGCAAGGGCTTCCGCTCCTTTAATTAAAGGCACGGCAGGGCCACGCCGCTATTGACGAACCGCTCCAAAAACGATATACTATATTCCGGCGGTGCAGCAGTGCCGCCGGATGCCGGGGTGTTGCGCAGTTGGTAGCGCGCCTGCTTTGGGAGCAGGAGGCCGCGAGTTCGAGTCTCGCCACTCCGATATGACAAAAAGCCACGATGAACCGTTTACAAATGCGGTTTCGTCGTGGCTTTATTTGTTGCCAGTCCCCTGAGATCCGGCTGGAAGATGCCTTATTTGTGCGTTACCGTCTCAAAAACTGCCCCTGCGCTAAAGGGCAAATGCGCACCCGGCAGCTTTCCGATTTTGTTCTTTTTTTATTTACAAACAGTACCTTGACACCGAAATATCCTTTTTGTAATCTGAAAGAGTATTCTGAATGTAAGTGAATGCCGTCCCGAATCAATACGGTTTTTTCGGGCAGGGCGGCAGGAAGTTTCTCCGGCGAATGTCCTGGGGTGGGCCCCTGCTGCCGCAGGCAGCAGGGCGGGGCTGGAGTCCCGGGCTGTTCGCAGAGAAAACTTCCTGATGGCCTGCCAAGTGAGCGCAAGCTGACGGCAATGGGAAAGGAGCAACTACCAATGGATCATCTGCAGAACGTAATGGGATACTTCAACCAGCAGCAGCCGCTGTGCGCCGAACACGACCGCATCAGCAAGGATCTGTACAAGGAGTTTGGCGTTAAAGCGGGCCTGCGCGACGAAAACGGCAAGGGCGTACTGGCGGGCCTGACCAATATCTCCGATATCCGCGCCTTCCAGTATGTGGACGGGGTGAAAAAGCCTGCCGACGGTCAGCTGCTCTACCGCGGCTACGACGTGAAAGACCTGATTCGCGGGTCGTCCGGCAGCCGCTTTGCCTTTGAGGAAGCGGGCTATCTGCTACTGTTTGGTGAGCTGCCCACGCAGGAAAAGCTGGAAGAGTTCTGCCGCGTGCTGGGCGAGTGCCGCACCATGCCCACCAACTTTACCCGTGATGTGATCATGAAGGCCCCCAGCCACGATATCATGAACTCCATGGCCCGCAGCGTGCTCACACTGGCATCCTACGACCCCAAGGCCGGTGATCTGGAAATTTCCAATGTGCTGCGCCAGAGCATCCAGCTGGCCGGCATCTTCCCCATGCTGGCCGTGTACAGCTACCATGCCTATAACCACTACGAAAAAGACGGCAGCATGTACATCCACCGGCCGGATCCGGAGCTTTCCACCGCAGAGAACTTTTTGCGGATGCTGCGTCCGGATATGAAGTACACCGAGCTGGAAGCCCGCGTGCTGGATGTGGCATTGCTGCTGCACGCCGAGCACGGCGGCGGCAACAACTCCACCTTTACCACCCGCGTGGTCACTTCGTCTGGCACCGATACCTACTCGGCCATGGCGGCTGCCCTGTGCTCCCTCAAAGGCCCGCGCCACGGCGGTGCCAACCTGATGGTGATGCAGATGATGCAGAACATCCGCGAAAACCTGCACGACACCGAGGACGATGAAGAGCTGGAAGCCTACCTGAAAAAGCTGCTGCACGGCGAAGCATTTGACCGCAAAGGCCTGATCTACGGCATGGGCCACGCGGTGTACTCCCTCAGTGACCCCCGTGAGGTGGTATTCAAGGGCTATGTGGAACAGCTGGCCCACGAGAAGGGCCGCGACAAGGACCTTGCCCTTTACAACAAGATCGAGCACATGGCCCCGCAGCTGATCGCGGAGGAGCGCAAAATTTTCAAGGGTGTCAGCCCCAATGTGGACTTCTACAGCGGCTTTGTGTACGATATGCTGGGCATCCCCATGGAGCTGTACACGCCGCTGTTCGCCGTGGCCCGCGTGATGGGCTGGAGCGCCCACCGCATTGAAGAGCTGCTCAGCGCAAACAAGATCATCCGCCCGGCCTACAAGAGCCTTGGCGGCACCCACGAATATATCCGCCGCAATGAGCGGGAATAACAGGGAGGATGCATGATGAGCGTGGAACTGAAACATCACCCGGAAGAATGGTTCTTCCTGCACAATTTTGATATCGACAAGGTGTTCAGCACCATCCAGCGGGCGGATTACCTGATCTTATATTACATCAAGATGCAGGCCGAACAGCACCCGGACAGTAAGGTTTATCTGGCTGACCTTGCTGCCGTGATGGGCCTGAAGGTGACAGAGCTTTCCAAGGCCGTTGAAAAGCTGCAGGACAAGGGCTTTGTGGCATGGAAGACCGACCGTGAAGCGGGCCGCACCTATGTGGAGCTTTCCAGCAAGGCTGTGGAGCTGATGGCGGAGGAGCGCGCGTTCATGCAGCGCTGTTACGCCCGCCTGCGTGCAGAGCTTGGCGACGAAGAACTGCATCGTGCAGTAAGCACCATGCAGAGCGTGACGGCCATCCTGAAGGATGAACGGGAACACAGCGGCGTATAAAAACAGCCTCAACGAAAAAATGAGATAGACTTCCCCGAAAGGGGTTGCCTATCTCATTTTTGTTGTAAACTGAGGTTCCCGGGTCAACAAATAAATTCTACTGAAAAAAGCCAGAGCGGCTATTTTAAATCGTTTACCGGATCAGGTTCACAAATACCGGGCAGAGCACTGCGGTCAGCACACCGGCCACCGCAATGGAAAGGCCGCTCATGGCACCTTCCACCTCGCCCATCTGCAGGGCTTTGCTGGTGCCCACGGCATGGGCCGAAGTTCCGATGCCCACGCCCTTGGCGATGGGGTCGGTGATGTGGAACATCTTGCACACCGTCTCAGCCAGCAGCGCTCCCACGATGCCGGTAACAATGACGATCGCACCGGTCAGGGCAGCAATGCCGCCCAGCTCAGCCGCCACATCCATGCTGATGGCGGTGGTCACGGATTTGGGCAGCAGGGTGGCATACTGCTCACGGGTCAGGTCCAGCGCCAGTGCCAGCGCCAGTGCGCTGCCAAGGCTCACCAGCGTGCCCACCGAGATACCCGCAATGATGGCGGCGGCGTTCTCTTTCAGCAGGTCGATCTTTTCATACAGCGGAATGGCCAGTGCCACGGTGGCGGGCAGCAGCAGATAGTTCACCGGTGCCGCGCTGGCCTTGTAGTCTGCATACGGGATGCTGCACACCGACAGAAAAATGATCACAAAGATACTGCCCAGCAGCAGCGGGTTAAAAATGGCTTTGCCTGTCACCTTATTGATAAGGGTGCCCAGTGCAAACGCGGCCAGCGTAAGCAGAACGCCCCATGCTACGGAGCCGGACAAAAAATCATTCAGCAGCTGCGTCATTGTCAGCCTCCTTTTTCTTGCGGCCGGTCAGGGCCTGCGTGGTCTTGCCTGCACTCACCATCACCAGCACAGTGACCGGGATAATGGCAACGAGGATGGGCAGCAGCATCTCGCCCATCTCTGCCCACAGTTCCATCACACCGGCGGCAGCGGGCACGAACAACAGCGGGAAGATGCCTGTGAGATAGGTTCCCACCTCTTTCACATCGTCCAGCTTTACCAGCTTGAAGTTCAGCGCTGCCAGCAGCAGCACCAGACCGTAGACGCTGGCCGGGACCGGCAGCGGCAGCACTACATGAAGGATCTCGCCCAAAAAACAAAACGCAAGAATGCGCGCAAACTGAAAAATATATTTCGTAGTAAAGTTCCCCTTTCCTCGATCAAAAGCGTAAATTGTCACATCAAGGGTAAAGTATACCGCAGGAGCCCCAATCCATCAACCGTGATTCTGGATAAGAAAATTTGCACATTTTGCCGAGAACTGTGCAAAAAAAGGCGCACCGGTCAAGCCGGTGCGCTTTTTTGCATGTTATCAGAAATACCGTCAGATCACATAGTCATTCCCGGCCTGATCAGGCCGGGCGAGATCGGCCAGCGTGATATTGCCGAAGTAGTTGGAGATCAGATCGTTCAGCCCCTTCCACATCTCGTAGGTGCGGCAGTTTGCCATGCGGGAGCAGGGGGTCGTATTGGGGGTCAGGCAGCTCACCGGCGCAAGGCTGCCCTCGGTCAGCATCAGGATCTCGCCCACGGTGTACTGATCCGGGCTGCGGGTGAGCCGGTAGCCGCCGCCCTTGCCGCGCAAGCCCTCCAGAAAGCCGTTCTGCACCAGCACCTTAAGGATGTTTTCCAGATATTTTTCCGAGATCTCCTGCCGGGCAGCGATCTCCTTGAGAGGGACATATTTTTCAGACTGATGCTCGGAAAGGTCGATCATCACGCGCAGTGCATAGCGCCCTTTGGTGGACACGATCATAATAGTGTACTTCCTTTGTTGGTTATAGATTGAGTTTTTAACCTATTATACAACAGGGTAAATAATATTTCAATCCCACTTTTTTCAAAAAATCCATTGACAACCGCACAGAACGGGTCTATAATACCATCAAACCCACAAACAATGTTGGTATAAAGGTTTTGGAACCAGGTCGTCCGGCAGGGCACATGTGCCCATAACTGTATCAGGGAGGAAACTACAATGAGCAAGATTTATACTGCCGCAGATCAGCTGATCGGTCATACTCCGTTGCTGGAGCTGACCCACATTGAAAAGGAGCAGGAGCTGCCTGCCCACATCATTGCCAAGCTGGAATACTTCAATCCGGCCGGTTCTGTCAAGGATCGCATCGCCAAAAAGATGATCGATGATGCCGAGGAAAAGGGCCTGCTGAAGGAAGGTTCCGTGATCATTGAGCCTACCTCCGGCAATACTGGCATCGGTCTGGCCGCTGTGGCAGCCGCCAAGGGCTACCGCATCATCATCGTGATGCCCGAGACCATGAGCGTGGAGCGCCGCCAGCTGATGAAGGCTTACGGTGCAGAGCTGGTGCTGAGCGAGGGTGCCAAGGGCATGAAGGGTGCCATTGCCAAGGCCGACGAGCTGGCAAAGGAGATCCCGAATTCCTTTATCCCCGGCCAGTTCGTGAACCCGGCCAACCCTCAGGCCCACATCGAGACCACCGGCCCCGAGATCTGGGAGGACACCGACGGCAAGGTGGATATCTTTGTGGCAGGCGTGGGCACCGGCGGCACCGTGACCGGCGTGGGCCAATACCTGAAGAGCAAGAACCCGAATGTCAAGGTGGTGGCTGTAGAGCCTGCTTCCTCTCCTGTGCTGAGCAAGGGCACCGCAGGCGCACACAAGATCCAGGGCATCGGCGCGGGCTTTGTGCCGGACGTACTGGACACCAAGGTGTATGACGAAATCATCGCCGTGGAGAACGACGATGCCTTTGCCACCGGCCGTCTGATCGGCCACAAGGAAGGCGTGCTGGTGGGTATCTCCTCCGGTGCTGCTGTTTATGCTGCCCTGCAGCTGGCAAAGCGCCCAGAGAATGCCGGTAAGAACATCGTGGTCCTGCTGCCCGATACCGGCGACCGCTACCTGTCCACCCCGCTGTTTGCAGACTGATCTTTCAAAAAGCTCTCTTCTCCCGTTCTGTGACTTCACAGGGCGGGAGTTTTTTGTTACAATATCCCTATCAAACACTTTGGAGATTTGCTCATGAATTACTATGCTGCCCCCATGGAGGGCCTGACCGACCGGGTGTGGCGGCAGGCACACCAGAAATGGTTCGGCCCTGCTGGCAATGCCGACCGCTACTATGCCCCTTTCATCTCCCCGCCGGAGAACCGGGTGCTCATTAAAAAGAAGATGGCCGAGCTTGCCCCTGCGGCAAACCCCGGCGCACCGGTGATCCCGCAGCTGCTGGCAAAGGACGGCGAACTTGCCGCATGGATGATCGGCGAGCTGCGCGGCCTTGGCTACACCGAGGTAAACCTGAACCTCGGCTGTCCTTCCGGCACCGTCACCGCCAAAGGCAAGGGTTCCGGGATGCTGCGCGACCCCGCCAAGCTGGACGCTTTTCTTGCCGCCGTATTTGCCAATGCGGAAGGGCCGATCTCGGTCAAGACCCGGCTGGGCGTGGAAAAGCCGGCAGAATTTGCTGCCATTCTGGACATCTATAACCGGTATCCCATCTGTGAGCTGACCATCCACCCGCGTGTGATGCGCCAGCTCTACCGCGGGCAGGCCGACCGTGCCGCTTTTGCTGCCGCCCTGCCCGGGTGCCGGATGCCCGTGTGCTACAATGGCGATGTGACCACCGCTGCGGGCCTGCATACGTTGGAAGCGCAGTATCCGCAGCTGTCCGGCATCATGGTGGGGCGCGGTATCATTGCGGACCCTGCCCTGTTCCGGGTGGCGCGCGGCGGTGCGCCCGCCGCACGGGAAGAGCTGCGGGGCTATCTCGATGACCTTTACCACGGCTACACCGAACTGTTCGGCAGCGCCGGGTGCGCGGTGAGCCGGATGAAAGGGCACTGGTTCTACCTGATCCACAAATTTGAGGACTCTGAAAAGCTGGAAAAGCAGCTGCGCAAGGCCCGGGAACCGTGGGAATATGAGGTCGTCGTAAACCAGATCTTTACGCTGCCATTCCAGCCGTAACGATCGGCATGGCCTCCGTTTCACTCTGGCCATCTTCGGAGGGGCTGTAACGGTAAACAGCATCTGCATTCTGTTATGAAAAAGCCCCGCCATCTAAAAAGACAGCGGGGCCGAAGCAGATAAGGGGTATCAGACGTTCAGATAGCTGCGCAGCATGGCCTGCAGCAGATCGTCCCGATCCACCTTACGGATCAGGGCACGGGCATTCTTATAGGTCGTGATGTAGGTGGGGTCTTCGGACAGGATATAGCCCACCAGCTGATTGACCGGATTATAGCCTTTTTCCTTTAAAGCATCGTACACCTGCTGTACGATCTCATGGATCTCATAGTCCTTTTTGTCGTGGATCGAAAAAATAGCGGTCTCGCCACTCACGGAATACACCCCCTTAGGAAGAACTACATTCATTGTACACGAATTGCGAGGAAACTTCAAGCTAAACAGACCGGATTTGCACAGTTTGCATAAAATTTCCGGTCCTGATTTTGCAGGCTGACGGCCTGCACCGCCGCAAATGCGGCAGAAGGAGGGCCTTTATGCTGTATGGCATCGGCTGCGACCTGTGCGAGATCGCGCATCTTGAAAAAAGCCTTACCGGCGCACACGCTGCAGCCTTTATCCGCCGGGTGTACGGCGAGGCCGAACGCGCTGCGCTGAGCCTTGACGAACCGCTGCCCGCCGGGCGCAGCGCCGCCCACCGGCTTGCCAGCGCCGCAGCCAACTTTGCCGCCAAGGAAGCCTTTTTAAAGGCGGCAGGCACCGGCCTGCGGGAGCCGTTCTCCCTGTGTGAGATCGAGGCTGTCCGGCTGGAAAGCGGTGCACCTTCCTATCATTTTTCCGGCCAGACGGCGGAATGGATGCAGGCCCATGGCCTTGCCGCCCGGCTCTCTCTGAGCCACGAGGGCGGCATGGCGCTGGCCTTCTGCACACTGGAAACTCTGTAAGCCTTTGTGCATACAATGGAATATCCCCTGCGCTGCATAACCGGCGCGCAGCCTGCTCATACTGAGATCAGACGAAGATGCGCCGGACGCATCACATAAGCGGGGCGCATCCTCCAAATGCAGGGAGGGAGATTCCATGGAGGTACACAGAGGAGAAGTTTTTTACGCAGATCTTTCGCCGGTGGTGGGGTCGGAGCAGGGCGGCGTGCGTCCGGTACTGATCGTGCAGAACGAGATCGGCAACCGGCACAGCCCTACCGTGATCGCTGCGGCCATTACATCCCGGCTGGACAAAGCCCGCCTGCCCACCCACATCAATATCCGGGCAGCGGATACCGGCCTCGCCAAGGACAGCGTGGTGCTGCTGGAGCAGATCCGCACGCTGGATAAGCACCGCCTGCGGGAGCGGGCCGGGCAGATCACGCCGGAAGATCAGAAACGTGTGGATCAGGCTTTGGATGTAAGCCTGGGGCTTACTTCATATTAAGGGGCTGTTGCAAAACAGCTCTCTGAAAAGATCATGCACAAAACCCGGAACCTTTTTTCGGCCAAAACGGCTCAAAAAGGCTCCGGGTTTCTGATTTTACGCTGTTTCTTTGTGCAAACTGCGATCGTTTTTTCATTTTCCAGCTTAATTTTTTTGAAAAGGCGCGCGAAGGCTGGTTATTCCCGCCAGAAAATGCTATACTTTTCTGCAGAATGGTTGTGCTGTCGTGTGCAGCATATGCAGGTTTTATGATGATATCGGAGGGCTGATTATATGATCATCCAGAGCAAAAAAGTATGGATCGCCGACCAGTTCATTTCTGCCGCAGTCGAGCTGGAGCAGGGCAAGATCACCGGCATTTTTCCCTATGGTGAAAAGCAGGCCGATGTGGACTATGGCTCCAAGCGCATCGTGCCCGGTTTTATGGATATCCACTGCCATGGTGCCTACGAGTTCGACACCAACGACGCCAAGCCGGAGGGCCTGCGCTACTGGGCAAAGCATATCGTCTCTGAGGGTGTGACCAGCTTTCTGGCCACTACCGTCACCCAGAGCGTGGAGGTGCTGACCAACGCCGTGGCCAATGTGGCCGACGTGATGGAGGGCAGCTACGAAGGTGCCGAGATCCTTGGCATCCACTTTGAAGGCCCCTACCTCGATATGAAGTACAAGGGCGCACAGCCTCCGGAGTACATCGCAAAGCCCAGCGTGGAGCAGTTCAAGCACTACCAGCAGGCAGCACGCGGCCACATCCGCTATGTGACCCTTGCACCGGAACACGACGAAGGGTTTGCACTGACCCATTACCTGACCGGGCACGGCGTGGTGGTCAGCATCGGCCATAGTGCCGCCACCTATGAGCAGGCCGTGATGGCCTATGCCAACGGTGCCCGCTCCATGACCCACGTGTACAACGGCATGTCCCCCTTCGCCCACCGCGCCAACGGTCTGGTGGGCGCAGCCTACCGCATCCGCACCATGTACGGCGAGATCATCTGCGACGGCTGCCACTCCACCCCTGCTGCCCTGAACAACTACTTCATGAGCAAAGGCCCGGATTACGCCATCATGATCTCGGATGCACTGATGGCCAAGGGCACCCCCATTGGCAGCGAGTACATCTTTGGCGGCAACCATATCACCATCTACCCGGACGGCAGTGCCCATCTGGACAACGGCACGCTGGCCGGTTCCACTTTGAACATCAACAAGGGCCTGCGCATTCTGGTGGAGGAGGCCATGGTGCCCTTCAACTATGCACTGAACGCCTGCACCATCAACCCGGCACGCTGCCTGCATCTGGACGACCGCAAGGGTTCCATCCAGATCGGCAAGGATGCCGACCTTGTGGTGCTGGACGACAACTACGATGTGCTGCAGACCTACTGCATGGGCAAGGCCCAGCTGTAATTTCTGGCTGACGCGAACAAAGGATGTGTTAAACCCGTTATGATCCAGATCGCCTTCTGCGACGATGACCAAACAGTTCTGGACCAGCTCTCTGCCCTGCTGGAAAAATATCGCGCCCAGCGCTGTGTCCAGATCCAGTGCACAGTCTTTCACAGCCCGCTGGATCTGCTGGCCGAGATCGAAAAGGGCACCCGGTACGATATCCTGTTTCTGGATGTCATCATGCCGGCCGAAAACGGCATTACCGCCGCCAAGGAGATCCGGCAGTACGATAATGTCGTCAAGATCATCTTTCTCACTTCTTCCGCCGAGTTTGCAGTGGAATCCTATGTGGTGGGTGCCTATTTCTACCAGCTCAAGCCCATCTGGGAGGACAGCTTTTTCCGTCTGACGGATTCGGTGATCGCCGAGTGCCGCCGTGCTGACAGCCTACCTGTGCTGCCAGCTGCGGCGCTGGGCCGCACTGCTGGTCATTGCGCTGTTCCCGACAGGCGGCACCGCGCTGCAGGATGCCACCGAGCTGGTCGTCACCCTGCCGCTGCTGCTGGCACTGGTGCACTGGATCGCGCCTTCGGTGCGCGCGCTGTCGCACTCTTCGCTCAAGCTGCAGCTGCAGTTCGGCGTGATCCCGCTGCTGAGCTATGTCTTTGACTACTTTACCCGCATTTATACCGATCTGCTCTCCAGCGGCAATCAGGCTGCAGTGGAGTTCATGCCCTTTGTGTGTAGTCTGGCCTATCTGGTCTTTGTGCTGCAGACCACGCAGGAGCAGAAGCTGCGCAGCCAGCTGGAGCAGACCCAGAACAGCCTGAACCTGCAGGTAGCGCAGGCTGTGCGCGAGATCGATGCCCTGCGGGAAAGCCAGCGCAAGGCCAGCACCTACCGCCACGACCTGCGCCATCATTTACAGTACATTTCCGCCTGCATCGAAAATGGCCGTGCCGAAGCCGCGCAGGAATACATCCACAGCGTGTGCGCAGAGATCGAAGCCAGCAAGGTGAACGTCTACTGTGAAAATGAGGCCGCAAACCTCATTCTCTCGGCCTTTGCAACCCGCGCGCAGAACAGCGGCATCGACTTCCGGGTGCATGCCGCCATCCCGCTGGTGCTGCCTTTGCCGGACAGCGACCTGTGTGTGCTGCTTTCCAACGCGCTGGAAAATGCCCTGCACGCCGGGCAGCGCCAGCGCGAGGCTGGAAAGCCCGCTGTTGTGGAGACCACCGCCTACCAAAAGGACGGCAGACTGTTTTTACAGATCGCAAACTCCTGCAGCTTCCCGGTGCAGTTCCGTGCCGAGGGCATCCCCACCGCCAGCCAGCCCGGCCACGGCCTTGGCGTGCGCAGCATCTGCGCCATTGTGGAGCAGTATGGCGGCATGTACAGCTTTTCGCAGCAGCAGGACCAGTTTGTACTGCGCATCTCTCTGTAAAAGGTCGATTCAATGCATTTTATGGGCGACTCGTGCCAATTGCACCAGTCGGCACTGCTTTTGCGCTATAGTAAGCTCAGACGGTTCTACTGCCGCCTGAGCTTATTTTTCAGGGAGGGTCTTCTATGGCATTTCTGCTCATCCCGGTCATTTTGCTGGCCGTGGTCTGGCTCAGCTATGTCCGCCGCCGTCTCAGCGAGCTGAACGAGAATGTCAACACTGCCATGAACCAGATCGGCCTGCAGCTTTCTTCCCGCTTCCGTGCTTTGGAAGCCCTGCTGGAACTGGCCCGCACCCACGGCCTTTCGGCCCAGCTGGTGCTGCTGCCACCCTCCATCAATGCCCTGTCCACACCGGCGCAGGTGCTGGAACAGGAGCAGCATCTTGCACAGGCCATGTCCTACATCACCGTTGCGGCCGAGAGCCATCCTTCCCTGAAAGCAGACCCCGCCTACCAGCGCTGCATGGAAGCGGCCAACTGCTACAGCCGGATGGTCTATACCAGCAGCCTGATCTACAACGATTCCGTCACCCGGCTCAACTGTACACTGGAGCAAAAGCGCTTTGGCCTGCTGGCCGGTCTGCTGGGCATTGCCCCGCGGGAATACCTGCAGTTTGCACCGGATGCACCGGTGGCCTGTCCTGTCCAGCCCTCGCAGCCTTTTCGGCGGGAACCCGCATAAAACTTCTTCATCGTAAAAGCCCGGCAGTTCGGTCCGCTTGAAGGCGGAATAAAATCGCAGGGCGCATTCGTTCCGTCCTTAATACGCAAAATGCCCCTCGGCTTCCGCAGCAGGAAACCGAGGGGTATTTGTTATGCTTTATTTGTGTTATTTGTGTCGGTTCAAGCCCTTACGCGATCACTTGCGGGGATTCTTGATCGCAGCCTGAGCAGGTGCCAAAATTACAGGGTGTTCGCACGTACTTACATCTGGTACAATGCCACCATCAGCGGCATCGTGACGATACACAGCAGGGTCGTTACCACATTGATAGCGCTGGCGTAGTCTGCATCTTTGCCGTACACCTGCGCCATCTGGGTCAGTGTGGACGCGGACGGCGTGCAGATGGCAAGCAGTGTAACCAGCAGTATTGTTCTGCCCTCCGGCACTAGTGCTGCAAGGCTGCTGTATTTCAACAGTACGATTCCTATCAGCGGGATGCCCACCAGACGCAGCAGTGTGATCCACCATAGTCTGTGATAGCTCATCAGTTTTTTCAGGTCCATTTCTGCGATCAGCATACCGAGTATCAGCATTCCCATTGGACCAACCATACTGCTGATCGAATCCACCGCATCCTGCACAGGTGCAGGCAACTGGATCTGCAGCAGAAACAGCAGCACCCCAGCAAAAATGGCGATCATGTTGATATTGGTCAGAATCTTTTTCAGGTCAATTCCTTTTTCTCCGCAGAGCTTCATTTTAGCATGGCTCCACAGCAGAAAAAGCTGCACCGAAAGAAATGCGCTGGTGTAAATGACCCATTCCTTGCCCAGAATGGCCGTCACAATGGGAATAATAAGGTTCCCTGCGTTGGAATAGATCAGCGAGGTCTCCTCTACACCATCCAGTTTCAGCACCTTGCCCAGAAAGCCAACCACCACGATCAGCACCAGATGCAGCAGCGCTGACGCAGCCAGTGCCAGCAGCAGACCGTTCAGAATCTCGGGCTGATACTCCACCTGAAACGACGAGATGATCACACATGGCATGACCAGATACAGTGAGATCATGGAGAGCACCTTGCTGTCCTGACTGCGGACGATGCCGCAGCGCACCAGCACAATGCCCAGAGCCATGACCAAAAACAGCGAAAGAATCTTTTTTGCCAGAATCAAGCTTATCATATCGATATTCCTTTGCGGCAGCTGTTGTACGTGCTGCACTCTCACACAAAAAAATCAAGTGCAGTATTTTTCTTGTTGTTTTGAAAAATACTGCACCGATCTTTTTTATTTGATTAGTCCTCGGCGGGAAGTTCCAGATCCTGTCCGTTGGAAGCGATCACCTTTTTGTAATACTCGAAGGAATCTTTCTTCCGACGCTGCAGGGTTCCGTTGCCCTGATTATCCTTATCCACATAGATAAAGCCATACCGTTTTTCCATCTCGCCAGTGCCGGCACTCACGATATCGATGGGCCCCCACCAAGTGTAGCCGAAGATATCACAGCCGTCAGCCACAGCCTGCTGCAAAGCTTCGATGTGCTTTTTGAGGTACTCCATGCGGGCAGTATCGCGGATGCGGCCATCCGAGTCAATGGTGTCTGCCGTACCAAGGCCGTTTTCAGCAATGAACATGGGCTTCTGGTAGCGGTCATACAGTTCGTTGCAGACGAATCGCAGACCCACCGGGTCGATTGGCCAGCCCCACTTGGATTTTTCCAGATAGGGATTGTCCGCACCTACGTGACCGCCCGTATTGGAGCGGATCTTCATGCCGGCAATGTGGGTAGAGGTCATGTAGTAACTGAAAGCCAGATAGTCGTTGGTGTTCTGTGCAATCAGCTCAAAATCACCCGGCTCCATCTGCACCTGTACGCCCAGCTCTTCCCACTTGCGATCGATGTAAGAGGGGTAACGGCCGCGCAGCATCACATCCGAGAAGAACAGCGAACGCTGACGAAGCTGATAGGTTTCCATCACATCCTCCGGGCGGCAGGTGTTGGGATATGCTGTGCTCAAAGACAGCATGCAGCCAATCTTTGCACCCGGTATCATCTCATGGCAGGCTTTGACAGCCAGTGCATTGGCCACAAACATATTGTGTGCAGCCTGATACTGCCGCTGCGGTGCATTGGCATCATCTGCCACCACCATGCCGGCTGCCAGATAAGGCAGCTTGAGGGTGTTGTTGATCTCGTTGAAAGTCATCCAGTACTTGACCTGATCCTTGTAGCGCTCAAACAGCACCTTGCAGTAGCGCTCAAAGAAACCGACCAGCTTGCGGTTGTCCCAGCCGCCGTACTTTTTGACCAGCGCCAGCGGAGTCTCAAAGTGAGAGATCGTGATCACCGGTTCAATGCCCCAGCGGTGCAATTCCCGGAACATATCCTCGTAGTAGGTCAGACCCTTCTCGTTTGGCTCGGCATCGTCGCCGTTCGGGAAAATGCGACTCCATGCAATGGAGGTGCGCAGGCATTTCATGCCCATCTCGCCAAACATGGCAATATCTTCTTTGTAGTGATGATAGAAGTCGATCGCTTCATGAGAGGGATAGACGTGACCCTCATGCAGTTCCAGCGCCGGGTCCAGCTTGATGAAACGATCTTTGCCGGTCTCCAGCAGGTCGCAGATCTCTAAGCCCTTTCCATCTTCCAGATAAGCGCCCTCGCACTGGTTTGCCGCCAGTGCGCCGCCCCATAAGAAGTTTTTTGCAAAGGTTTTCACAGCAGTTCTCCTTTTATCAGTTCTGAGCGGCCTGCTCTGCTTCTGCCTGCTTATTGGCAACGATCATGAAGGGGATATACACCAGAGTTGCCAGTGCCAGACCAATAATCTGCACCACAACACCCTGCCAGCCGTGGCCAATCAGTGCACTCAGCAGCACGGGCGTACCAAAGGCAACGTCAACGGTGTTGCAGGGCATAAAGCCAATCGTGCTTGCAAACAGTGCAGTACCGGAGCACAGCATAACAGAGAGGATGGAGGGAATCAGCATGGTGGTGTTCAAAACCAGAGGCAGGCCAAAGACCATGGGCTCGCTGATGCCGAACAGTGCGGGGCCAATGGCAACTTTGGCAACAGCGCGATAATCTTCACGCTTAGACACCAGGAAGATGGCCAGACAGACGGGCAGAGAAACCGGCAGAGCCACAAATGCGACCCAGAAGCCGTAGGTGATTGGAGAGGACGGAATCTGACCAGCAGCAACAGCGGCAACGTTTGCAGCCAGAGCAGCAGCTAAGAACGGGTCACGCACAGGCTTGATGATCAGGTCACCATGGATACCCAGGAACCAGAATGCACGGCAGACCAGAATGATGATGAACAGACCGGCAGGACTCTGGAATGCATTCTCCAGAGGATGCTGGATGGTGGTGTAGATCCAGTCGGTCAGGTACTGGCCGCTGATCTGACGGAATGCGTAACCGCCAACGGAAACACCCAACAGGGTGAGCACGATGGGGATCAGAGCGTTGAAAGAAGTAGTGATAGCAGTGGGAACAGATGCCGGCATCTTGATCTTGAGCTTATCGAAGGTCATCAGGAAGGCGAACAGCTGGCTTGCCAGAATGGCGATCAGCATACCCACGAACAGACCCTGAGAACCCAATGCTGCACCGGGCAGGCCACTGGCGGTGCCAGTCTTGTCGTCCACCACTACAGAGACGATCTGCGGGCAGATGGTCAGATAGGAAGCCAGCGCCATAATAGCGGAGATGTGCTCCGGCACATTGTTCTTCTTGCCCAGCTTGAGACCGATCAGGAACACGATGGGCAGGGTCATGCAAGACAGTGTTGCAAAGTTTGCAGCGGTAAAGATAGGCTTCAGTGCTTCCAGTGCGGGAACCCACTTGGCAAGGCCGGTAGTGGTGCTGCACAGGATGGTGTTGAACAGGTTCATGAACGAGCCAACGATAACGAACGGCATGTAGATGGTGAACGAATCCTTGATTGCACCAAGGAACTTGTTTTCGTCCACTTTTTCGGCCACCAGGCTCATGCCATCAACGAACTTGTCGCTAAATTTACTCATGTTTTTTCTCCTCCAAAAGGGATTTTCCAAACAACTCAGCCGTTGTTCACCAGATCCTCGGCCTGCTTCAGAATGGCAGCACCGTTGCAGCGGCCATAGGCCAGTGCATCAATGACCGCCACCGGTGCACTGTCACCCACAGTTGCCTTGACCTTGCGCTGCAGATGGCGCACCTGCGGGCCCAGCAGCAGCACATCAAAGTTGCCAACGTTCTCCGCAATCTTGTTCTGATCCACAGCCCAGATCTCATAGTCCTTGCCCTGCTCCTTTGCAGCGTCCTTCATCTTCTGGACAACGACGCTCGTGGACATTCCCAAGCAGCAAGCCAGCATGATTTTCATAACGATTCTTCCTTTCTTGTGTTCCGTGTTTATTTATGATTCTGCTTATAGAGTTCAATGAACTCTTCTGCAAAATCGATGGACATGATTGCCATGGTCAGGTGATCCTCTGCGTGGATCAGCACGATGTTCAGTTCCACGCTCTTGCCCTGAGCTTCGCTCTGCAGCATATCGTTCTGTACATCGTGCGCCTTGGCCATCTGCTCTCTTGCTTCGGCCAGATTTTTTTCGGCCTGTTCAAAATTGCCGTTGCGGGCCTCCTCGATTGCCATCAGTGCCAGCGATTTTGCATCACCAGCGCAGGCGATAATTTCAAATGCAACTTCGTACTTCTCGTCATCAACCATTTTCTTGTTCCTCCAGTCCTTGTTCTTTTTGTCTCAGCAGCCCCAACAGGACCTCGAACCGGCGCTCTGCGATCAATTTGCAGATGCAGGCTTCATCGACCATAAGCTGCGCAACAACCTGATAGAATTTTTGCAGTTTTGCGGTGGCATCGTCCGCGATGGACACCAGAAATACCACCTGTACCTTTGCTTCGCCCCACTGCACGGGCTTGTCCAGAATGGCAAGGCAGACGAAGGTATCTTTGCTGACTGCCTTCCACGGATGCGGCATTGCCACCAGCCCACCAAACGAAGTGGCGGCCAGCGATTCCCGCTTTTTCACGAGCTGTAAAAAATCATCCGGCAGCTTTTTTTTGCCGCACACGAACCGGCACATCTGTTCCAGTACCTGCTCCCGTGTTTCGCAGTTGAGATGTGGCAGAAACAGCTCCGGGCTGAAATATTTTTCCACGGTCCCCTTTTTGCCCTGCATCAAGAGCTTTTTCATCTGGGTCAGTTCTTTTTCGGTGGGGAAGAACTGGATCTGTCGGATGGGCACCGGGACATAAATGGGAATAGGCACCGTGGAAAACACATAGTCGATCTTACTGAAGTTCACGCTCCGCAGCCCGATCACGTCACAGGTCTGTACCCGGCCCAAATTCTTGCCGAATTTCTGCTGGTAGCGGTAAGCCAGCAGCTGGGCGCTGCCTTTGCCGCTGGCGCAGACGATCAGGATGTTTTTAGGTGCCCACTCTTTGGCCTTCTGCCGTTCCAGTGCCAGCGCAAAGCTGACGGCGATATAACCGATCTCGTCCTCCTTGATGGGGTTCGGGCTGATGTCTTGCAACACGCTGCACGCCTGCGTGGCCATCTCGTAGGCCAGCGGATACTCCCGCTTGATATCCTGCAGGATCGGGTTCTTCATCCGCATCCCACTCTTGATCCGCGCCAGCAAGGGCACCATGTGCATGCACAGGCCCATGCGCAGTTCCAGATTGTCCCGGAAGTCGATGCGGAACGCCTCGTAGATTTGCTCGATCATATCCGATACGATGCGGTTGACCTCCTGCGGAATCACCAAATTTTCATCCGAGGTCATTGCGTTTGCCCGGTACATCTGTTTGCCGTTCAGATGCATAGCAATGTAGCAGACCTCCGGCAGTGGAAAAGCCACGCCCGTCATGTTTTCGATCTGCACGGCGATGTGGCTGGCCACTTCTAGGATCCGCTCCGGAAGGTCTGCCTGCATACCATCCGAGCTTTCTATCGCGTGCCCTGTGCGGATGCGCTCCACTGCGACCTCAAGGTGGACCGCCAGATTATCCAGCGCCATCGTGGACATGGCGAATTTTTCTTTTTCCAGCACCCGGCTGACCAGCTCCTGTATCTGCTGCCCGACCGGGCGGCTCTCGTCCCGCTGCGCCGCAATGCAGATCCTACGGTTCGTCTCACGGCCTACCACGCAGATGCCGTAGCCCGGTTTGCGGCGGATGCTCAGCCCGTATTCCGCCAGCTGCCGCTCCACTTCGCGCAGATCGTTGGAGATTGACCGCCGCGACACGAAAAACTGCTCGCTTAGATCATCCAGCTTGGAATAGCCATCCTTTTCCAGCAGATACTGTCTCAGCCGCTGTATCCGCTCCTGCGCGTCCTGCGGGATGCCGGTCTGTTCTCCCTGCTGTGGTTTGCTGCCCGACACATACGTCTGTGCATCCGTGATCTCAATGCCGAACCCCCTGCCGGGTTTGGCTGTGATGCAAAAGCCATTTTCCTGCATTTCCTTTGCGTAGGTCTTAATCAGGCTCCGCACTGTTTTGCCGCTAAGTTTCAGTTGTGCGGCCAGTTCATCCGCCGTCATAGGGCCACTTTGGTCCAGTATTTCAGCGATCGTCCAGATCCGCTCGTCCATCTTTTCACCTCCCCCGGCCTGTTGATTAGCACATTTATTTTCTTATCGCTGTTAAAATTATAGCATATTTGCTCAATTCGTTCAACGTCCAGAATTTCCACATCCACTCCGGAAATTGTTGCATGTATATTTTACCGTTTGGATATTCTGCCAGTCAACACAAAAACCGCCCCAGCTTCCATTGCGGAAACCGGGGCGGTTCATTTGCGTTATGGTTTTTTATTCGCGCTTTTCAAGCGCTCGCACGGTCACTTGCGGGGATTCTTGATCGCAGCCTGAGCGGCAGCCAGACGTGCGATAGGCACACGGAAGGGAGAGCAGCTGACGTAGTCCAGACCGACATTGTGGCAGAACTCCACGCTCGTGGGGTCGCCGCCGTGCTCACCGCAGATGCCCAGACCCAGATCGGGACGGGTCTCGCGGCCGTCGTGGGCAGCCATCTTGACCAGCTTGCCAACGCCGATCTGATCCAGATGCTGGAACGGATCGCTCTCGTAGATCTTGTTCTCGTAGTATGCGCCCAGGAACTTGGCGGCATCATCACGGCTGAAGCCGAAGGTCATCTGGGTCAGGTCGTTGGTGCCGAAGCTGAAGAACTCGGCTTCCTTGGCGATCTCGCCGGCAGTCAGGGCTGCACGGGGGATCTCAATCATGGTACCGACCTGATACTTCATCTCAACGCCTGCAGCAGCGATCAGTTCGTCAGCAACCTTGACCACAACGTCCTTGACGAACTTCAGCTCCTTGACCTCGCCGACCAGCGGGATCATGATGTGCGGGGTGATCACATGGCCGGTCTCAGCAGAGACGTTCAGGGCAGCCTTGATCACAGCGCGGGTCTGCATGGCTGCGATCTCGGGGTAGGTGACAGCCAGACGGCAGCCACGGTGGCCCATCATGGGGTTGAACTCGTGCAGAGAAGTAACCACGTTCTTCAGATCATCGAAGGTCATGCCCATATCGGCAGCCAGTTCCTTGATGTCCTCGTCCTTGGTGGGCAGGAACTCGTGCAGAGGCGGATCCAGATAACGAATGGTCATCGGGCGCTCACCCATGATGCGGTACATGGCCTCGAAGTCACCCTGCTGGAACGGCTCGACCTTGGCCAGAGCAGCTTCGCGCTCTTCCACGGTACGTGCGCAGATCATCTCACGCACAGCCTTGATGCGATCCTCTGCGAAGAACATGTGCTCGGTACGGCACAGGCCGATGCCCTCAGCACCCAGATCCACTGCCTGCTGTGCGTCGCGCGGGTTATCAGCGTTGGTCATGACCAGCAGCTGACGAGCAGCGTCTGCCCAGCCCATGAAGCGGTTGAAGTTCTTATTGCCGGTAGCGGCCACGGTAGCGACCTGCTCGCCGTAGATGTTGCCGGTAGAGCCGTCGATGGAGATCCAGTCGCCCTCGGCGAACTTGTGGCCGTTGATCTCGAAGGTCTTTGCTTCCTCGTCGATCTTGACCTCGTTGTCATTGCCGCAGCCGGAGACACAGCAGGTGCCCATACCACGGGCAACAACAGCTGCGTGGCTGGTCATGCCGCCGCGGACGGTCAGGATGCCCTGAGAGACCTGCATGCCCACGATATCCTCGGGGCTGGTCTCCAGACGGACCAGAACGACCTTCTTCATCTTGCCGGACTTGACCATCTCCTCTGCCTCTTCAGCAGTAAAGACGATCTGTCCGCAGGCAGAACCGGGAGAAGCTGCCAGACCCTTGCCGACGACCTCGGCGGCCTTCAGGGCAGCGGCGTCGAACTGGGGATGCAGCAGGGTATCCAGCTGCTTGGGCTCCACGCGCAGGACAGCTTCCTGCTCGGTGATCATGCCCTCATCCACCAGATCACATGCGATCTGCAGAGCAGCCTGAGCGGTACGCTTGCCGTTACGGGTCTGCAGCATATACAGATGGCCGTCCTCGATGGTGAACTCCATATCCTGCATATCGCGGAAGTAGTTCTCCAGACGGGTTGCGATCTCAACGAACTGATCGTACACCTCAGGCATCTGATCTTTCAGGTGGCTGATAGGAGAAGGAGTGCGCACGCCGGCCACAACGTCTTCGCCCTGTGCATTGATCAGGTACTCGCCCATCAGCTTCTTAGCGCCGGTGGCGGGGTCACGGGTGAATGCAACGCCGGTGCCGGAGCGGTCGCCGGAGTTGCCGAATGCCATCTGCTGAACGTTGACTGCGGTGCCCCACTCGTAGGGGATCTCGTTCATCTTACGATAGACATTTGCGCGGGGGTTGTCCCAGCTGCGGAAGACGGCCTTGACAGCCTCGATCAGCTGATCACGGGGATCCTGCGGGAAGGGACGGCCTTCGTTCTCCTCGTAGATCTTCTTGAAGGTGCCGACCAGTTCCTTCAGGTCATCAGCAGTCAGGTCCACGTCGTTCTTGACGCCCTTGGCTTCCTTCATCTTGTCGATCTCGACCTCGAACAGGCTCTTCGGGACCATCATAACGACGTCCGCGAACATCTGCACAAAGCGGCGGTAGCAGTCGTATGCAAAACGGGCGTTGCCGGTCTTCTTTGCCAGACCTTCAACAGCCTCGTCGTTCAGGCCCAGGTTCAGGATGGTGTCCATCATGCCGGGCATGGACTGACGTGCGCCGGAACGGACGGAGACCAGCAGGGGGTTCTGGTTATCGCCGAACTTCTTGCCGGTGATCTCTTCCAGACCCTTGAGGTGCTCAAAGATATCAGCAGTGATCTCGTCATTAATCTGACGGCCGTCTGCATAATACTGGGTGCAGGCGTCGGTAGTGATGGTGAAACCCTGCGGCACCGGCATACCGGCTGCGGTCATTTCTGCCAGACCAGCACCCTTGCCGCCCAGAGTATTCTTCATGGTGACTTTGTCGCCGCCGAAAGCATCATTGCCTTCGCTGAAGTAGTACAGATACTTTTTGCTCATGCGTTGTTTACCTCCCATTCGTGACTGCAGCACAGCCGCACCGCAGTCTCATCGTTTGCCTTGTCTTAAAAACTCGACCGATGAACATTGTTTGTGAATGCTAAACTATTATACCAGAAAATCCATTCCTTTCCACCATGCAAAATCCCGAATTTGTCTGTTATTTTTTATGCAAATCCCTTGAAATTTGCCAAGTTTTAAGGTAGTATAGAATGGGAGAAAGTTCGAGAGGTTTTTCGTTTTCTGACGTGGTTTCCCCGCCTGTTGGATACAACTTTCTATCCCTGTAATTTCAGCTTTTCTTTTTTGTCGGCACATATCTCCTGTTGTATCCATCTTTGGATATGGATGCAACATTTCTCTGGGCAGAAAAAGCTGGTCTGCCCGCCGGGAGCCGCCGTGCCGGAAGGGAGATCTATCGTATGGAAAATTCTGTTTCTTCTGCTGCGCTGAATGCAGCGCGTGAGCAGCTGGATGCCGCCGAAGCCGCCCGCGAGGTCATTCTGCTGCAGCACATCGCAAACGGCGTGATCATCGACAGCCGCACCGTGCAGATCGCACCGGACGTGGTCATCGCCCCGGGTGCCGTCATTCTGGCCGGTACCATCCTGCGCGGCAGAACGGTCATCGGTGCGGGCTGCATCATCGGCCCCAACACCCTCATTGAGGACAGCATCGTAGACGAGGGCAGCACCGTCAACGCCAGTCAGGTGTACAGCAGCCACATCGGCCCCCACAACAATATCGGCCCCTTCACCCATGTGCGGGTGAAAACCGTCACCGACTACGGCGTGCATCTGGGTGCATACGTGGAAACCAAGAACTCCAACTTTGCCCGTGGCAACACGGTGAGCCATCTGACCTACATCGGCGACAGCGATGTGGGCAAGTACTGCAACTTCGGCTGCGGCACCGTCACCTGCAACTACGACGGCAAGGATAAGTTCCGCACCCAGATCGGCGATTACTGCTTCATCGGCTGCAACACGAACCTTGTGGCCCCCGTGAAGGTGGGCGATGGTGCCTACACCGCCGCCGGCAGCACCATCACCAAGGACGTGCCCGCGCAGGCGCTGGGCATCGCCCGTGACCGCCAGACCAATCTGGAGGGCTGGGCAGAGCCCAAGATGGAAGCCTACATTGCCAAAAAAAAGAAGCTGGAAGACGAGCAGAGCAAGTAAGCTGTCCGTTTTTCGCGTACAGACCGCTGCACAGGATGGCCCTGCGCGGCGGTTTTTGTTTGCAGGTGCATCTTTTTCGCTTATAATGTATATCTTTTTGCACGCGCGTATGTTATACTTAGGACTTGCATCGGACAATTTATCACAAAAAGGAAAATATAACACTCATGCATACAAATGACATCTGGCTGATCGCCGGTCTTGGCAACCCGGAAACAAAATACGACGGCACCCGCCACAATGCGGGCTATGCCGCGCTGGACTATCTGGCCGACAAGTGGGGCATTTCGGTCAGCAAAACCAAATTTGAAGGCCTGTGGGGTCAGGGCGAGGTGGACGGCCACAAGGTGGTGCTGCTGAAACCCCTGACCTACATGAACCTCTCCGGCGATTCCATCGCCCCCATGGCGGGCTTTTTCAAGATCCCTGCCGACCATGTGCTGGTGCTGTGCGATGATATCACGCAGGCGCCCGGCAAGCTGCGCATCCGGCCCTCCGGCTCCGCAGGCGGACATAACGGCCTGAAGAGCATCATCGCCCGCTTGGGCGGGGAGAACTTCCCCCGCATCCGCATCGGCGTGGGTGCCAAGCCCCACCCGGACTACGACCTTGCCGCGTGGGTGCTGGGCAAGTTCCCGGCAGAGGATGCCAAGGCTCTGAGCGGCCGCTACCCTGATCTGGAAGCCGCCGCAAAGCTCATCATGGACGGCAAGCTGAGTCTGGCACAGAGCAAATATAACGGGTAAAGCGGAACGAACCCTCTCAGTCGCCTAACGGCGACAGCTCCCCCGAGGGGGGAGCTTTTCCGCATCACCCCATAAACTTTCCCTTAAATGATAAACGAAATCTCTTTGTCAAAAGCTCCCCCTTTTCGGGGGAGCTGGCATCGCGCCAGCGATGACTGAGAGGGTTTCGAGAAAGGAGGTTTTTTCATGTACGAAGCCTTACTCAAGGCCACACCGGAATATCAGAAGATCGCGGCCAGCTTTGCAAAGCCTGGTCCTGCCGCGCTGTTCGGTCTGCCGCCCGCAGGCCGTGCCCTGCTGTACGCCGCGCTGCAAAAAGACCTTGGTCGGGTGCTGTGCATCGTGACCCCCGGCGAGGCCGAGGCCACCCACTTTGCGGACGACCTCAAGGCGTTGGGCCTTTCTGCCGCTGTGTTCCCGCCCCGGGACTTTATGCTGCGCCCAGTGGAGGGCGCGGGCCGCGAGTACGAGTACCGCCGCCTTTCGGTGCTGGGTTCCCTTGCAGGCGGGCGGCTGAACGCAGTCTGCGTGCCCGCCGAAGCCCTTTTGCAGTATACCGTGCCCCGGGATGAATTTTTAAAGAACACTCTTACCCTCAAACCCGGCATGGTGTACAACCGCGAGGGTCTTGTGGCCCGGCTGTTCGCCGCCGGGTATGTGCGGCGCAGTCAGGTGGACGGCCCGGGACAGTTCAGTGTGCGCGGCGATATCGTGGATATCTATGCGCCGGATATGCGCCAGCCTGCCCGCGTGGAGTACTGGGACGACGAGATCGATTCCATTTCCTCCTTCGACCTGCTCACCCAGCGGCGGGACAGCGCACTGGAAAAGATCTATCTTTCCCCTGCCCGCGAGGTGCTGTTCGGCGATACCGCCGAGACTTCCGAGGCCCTGCGTGCCGCCATCAAAAAGGCACGCGGCCGGCACCGCACCGCACTGGAAAAGGCCACGGAAGCCGACCTTGCTCAGCTGGACTCCGGCCTGATGCCGGAAGCCATGGATAAATACTACGGCCTGCGCTATCCGAGCCCGGCCACCCTGCTGGATCATCTGGACACACCGCTGTTCATTCTGGACGAGGTGGGCGGCATCCGGGATGCCCAGAAGGCCACCGAGTTCCGTCGCAGCGAAGAGCTGACCGGCCTGTTGGAAGAGGGTGTGCTCTGCCCCGGGCTGGATGTACTCTACCAGACCATGGACGACCTTGCCGCTGCCGCCCAGAAGCAGAGCACCCTGCTGTGCGAGAACTTCCTGCGCGGCATGAACGAATTTAAGCTGAAAGACCTCATCAACGCCGAGGCCTTTGCCGCCCCCAACTGGAACGGCAACCTTGTCTCCCTGCGGGAGGATCTTGACCCGCTCATTGCGCAGGGCTATGCCGTCACCCTGTTCTCCGGCACCCCCAAGGGTGCCGCCGCCCTCACCCGCGACCTTGCCGACAAGGGCTACTCCGTGAGCATGAGCCGGGATGTGCGGCCCACAAAAGGCATCGTACAGGTGCTGCCGGGCCATCTGACCGCCGGGTGCACCTTTCCCTTTGCCCATGCGGCAGTGCTGTCCAGCCGCAGGCACGGTCTGGAGGAAGAGACCTCCGCCGAGACCAAAAAGCGCAAAAAGAACAAGAACGCCCTTTCCAGCCTTTCGGACATCAAGCCCGGGGACTATGTGGTGCACCAGAGCCACGGCATTGGCATGTATGCGGGCATCCAGCGGCTGGAAGTGCAGGGTGCCACGAAAGATTACCTCAAGGTACAGTATTCCGGCTCGGATGTGCTGTATGTTCCGGTGACCCAGCTGGACCTGCTGAGCCGCTACACCGCCCCCGGCGACGAGGAAAAGGTAAAGCTGGCAAAGCTGGGCGGTGCCGAGTGGCAGCGCACCCGCGCCAAGGTAAAAAAAGCCACCGAGGAGATGGCGCAGGAACTGATCGAGCTCTATGCCCGCCGCCGTCAGGCCACGGGCTACGCCTTCCCGCCGGACGGCGACTGGCAGCGGGACTTTGAGACCCGCTTTGACTACGACGAGACAGACGACCAACTGAACGCCACCGCCGAGATCAAGCAGGACATGGAAAAGGGCTGGCCCATGGACCGCCTGCTGTGCGGCGACGTGGGCGTGGGCAAGACCGAAGTGGCCCTGCGCGCCGCCTTCAAGTGCGTGATGGGCGGCAAGCAGTGCGCCATCCTTGCCCCCACCACCCTGCTGGCGTGGCAGCACTACAACACCATCCTCTCCCGCATGGAAGCTTTTCCCGTGAAGGTGGAGATGATGTCCCGCTTCCGCACCGCAAAACAGCAGAAGGAGACCCTCCGGGGCCTGCAGTCGGGCAGTGTGGACATCGTGGTGGGCACCCACCGGCTGCTGTCCAAGGACGTGAAGTTCCATGACCTCGGCCTTGTCATCATCGATGAAGAGCAGCGCTTCGGTGTGAAGCACAAGGAAAAGCTCAAGGAGAACTTCATCGGGGTGGACATGCTCACCCTTTCGGCTACCCCCATCCCCCGCACGCTGAACATGGCCATGAGCGGAATCCGGGACCTTTCCACCATCGAGCAGCCGCCCATCGAGCGGCAGCCCGTGGAGACCTTTGTGCTGGAATACAACGACGTGATCCTTGCCGAAGCCATGAAGAAGGAGCTTGCCCGGGGCGGGCAGGTGTACTACCTGCACAACCGGGTGGACAACATCGAAGCCTGCGCCGCCCATGTGAGCAAGCTGGTGCCCGGCGCACGCATCGGCATTGCCCACGGCAAGATGACCGAGGAAGAGCTGAACCCCGTGTGGCAGCATCTGCTGAACGGCGAGATCGATATTCTGGTGTGCACCACCCTCATCGAGACCGGCATCGACGTGCGCAACTGCAACACCCTCATCATCGAGGACGCCGACCGCATGGGCCTTGCCCAGCTGTACCAGATAAGAGGCCGGGTGGGCCGCTCCGGCCGCAAGGCCTATGCCTACTTCACCTTCCGGCGGGACAAGACCCTGACCGATATCGCCCAGAAGCGGCTCTCCGCTATCCGGGAGTTCACGGCCTTCGGCTCCGGCTTCCGCATCGCCATGCGGGATCTGCAGATCCGGGGTGCGGGCAGTCTTCTGGGCCACAGCCAGCACGGCCACATGGAGGCCGTGGGCTACGACCTCTACGTGAAGATGCTGGGGCAGGCCATTGCCCGGGCCAAGGGCGAACCTGTCCGGCGGGACAAGAGCGAATGCCTTGTGGACCTGCGGGTGGATGCCTTCATCCCGGAGAAATATATCGCAGACGGCCCGGGCCGCATTGAAGCTTATAAGCGCATTGCCGCCATCCAGACGGCAGAGGATGCCGCCGATGTGCTGGACGAGCTCATCGACCGCTACGGAGATCCGCCGCCCTCGGTGAGCGATCTGGTGAACGTGTCGCTGGTACGCGTGCAGGCCAGCACTGTGGGCGTGACCGAAGTGACCCAGAAAAAGGACACCCTCACCCTGCAGCTGGAAAGTCTGGAGCTGCCCATGATCCGGGGCCTGCTGGTGGCCTTCAATGGCCGCGTCACCGCCGGTGCAGGCAGCCGGCCCTATCTCTCGGTCACGCTGCAGCCCGACGAAAAGCCGCTGGAGCTGCTGCAAAGCATCCTCAAGGCGATGGCAGAGATCCTGAGCAGCGGAGAAAAAACAAAAGACAGCAAATAATCTGCAGCGTCCTCGCCCTCTCCGTCATTGCTTACGCAATGCCACCTCTCCCAAAGTGAGAGGCTTTGGCAGTCCTCACAAAGTTTCCGATTTTGCCAAGGGCTCTCCCCTTGGGAGAGCTGGCGAACGAAGTGAGACTGAGAGGGCGAGCCGCCTATCAATCATCAAATACTAGGAGCATTACCATGAAAAAGAAACTTCTCGCGCTGATCTGCGCACTTGCACTGGTGTTCAGCCTTGTGGGCTGCACCATTTCCGCCCCGGACACCGTGGGCAGCATCGGTGATTTTGAGATCACCTCCGGCATGTATCTGCTGGCACAGTACGGTGCTTACCAGCAGGCCGCCCAGCTTGCCGGCACCGATCAGGACACCACCGACGTAAAAGCCTTCCTGAAAGAGACCATCACCACCGACTCTGACAGCGGCGAGACCGCAGTTGTGAGCGACTATGTGGCCCAGAAAACGCAGGAAGCATTGGAAACGCTGGCCGCTGTGGATGCCCGCTTCAAGGCGCTGGGCGGTGAGCTGACTACAGAGCAGCTTTCCACTGCCGACCGTTATGCCCAGCAGATGATGGACCAGTACGGCGACACCTACACCGCCAACGGCATTGGTCTGGAGACCGTCAAGGCATATGAGCGTCTGCAGGTGGAGCACACCGCCCTGCTGGATATGGTCTACGGCCCGGACGGCGAGACCCCGGTGGAGGACGACGAGCTGACCAGCCATCTGGACGACAACATGTATGAGATCTGCTACATCAGCATCCCGCTGTACAATACCAGCACCTACGCCTTTGCGGACGATGACCAGAAGGCCGAGATGCTCAAGCTGGCACAGGCCGCTGCCGACAGCGTCAACGCCGCAGGCGGCGAGACGGTCTCGGATCAGGTGAGTGCCCTGCATGAGGCCGCACAGAATGCCCTGCCGGACATCTACGCTGTGCTGGACGGCGAAACTTCCGACGACAGCGCCAGCGTCCAGACCGAGCTGCTGACCGAGAGCGATGTTGCTTCGGCCTTTACGCAGGATGGCGCAGCCGATGCTCTGCGCAGCCTTTCCTACGGCGAAGCCGCTGCCGTGCAGATCAACGGCTCCACCCTGCTCCTGATGGTGCGTGTGGACCCGCTGAGCGTTTCTTCGCTGGACGACCTGCGCAGCCAGATCCTGAGCGATATGAAGGGCGGCGAGCTGGACGACGCACTGGCCGCAGGCGGTGCAGAGCTGGCACACGATCTGGACAGCTCTGCCATGAACAAGCTGCCCGCCAAAAAGATCGTGAACAACAGCGCCAACAGCTGAGAGCAAAGACCCTCTCAGGCAAACCCTTACGGGTTTGCCAGCTCCCCCGAAAGGGGGAGCTCTTTTTATTTTCCGACAAGCACAAAAAAGCTCCCCCTTTGGGGGAGCTGGCACGGCGTCAGCCGTGACTGAGAGGGTTCACTACTTTTGCGAACTCTGCGGCAAGGGCAGCATTCACCGAGCGGACGGCATTGGCATCCGGCTTGATCTCGGCCCGGTCATAGGTGAACAGACCGTTCACCTCATCTTCCACATCCGTCAGCTGGGTGTACACCAGCGCCGAGAGTCCTTTTTTGAGCTGCGGCAGCACCGTGCCCAATTGCAGCTTTTTGCAGCGGGCGGTCAGGTCTGCGCGGCTCTTGGCCGTGCCGTAGCCGTAGGTTTTGCCCGGTGCTTCGTGCCCCGGCATGGGCCATGCAATGCCGCCGTATTCACTCAGGGCCACAGTGCGCTTTCCGGGCTTTACATGCAGCGGATAGAAATAGTTGTGGATGGAGCACACATCTCCGCCGCCCTGATCATACCAACCGCTGGCCTCGTCCACAAGGCGGGTATCGTCCAGCGTGCGGATGGCCTGCACTGCCCCGGCCGCATCAAACTGGCCCCAGCCTTCGTTGAAGGGCACCCAGCAGCCGATGCACGGATGGCAGCGCAGGGCTTCCACGGTGGCTTGCAGCTCTTTGCGGTATGTTTCCCGGCTGGATGCTTTTCCGCGGCTCAGCAGGCCCCAGAGTGGCTCTGCGTCGGGCAGGCGGCGCACAAGGGGCTGCAGCACATTGGTCAGGTAGGTGACGAACCACAGGTTGTATCTGCTGCCGCCGTTCACCATGTCCTGCCAGACCACAAGGCCGAGCCTGTCGCAGTGGTAGTACCAGCGCTGCGGCTCGATCTTGGCGTGCTTGCGCAGCAGGTTGAATCCCAGCGCTTTCACCTCGCTCAGCTCCCGCTCCACCGCCGCATCGGAAGGCGGGGTATACAGGCCCTGCGGCCAGTAGCCCTGGTCCAGCAGGCCGTTGAGCAGGATGGGCTTTCCGTTCAGGCAGAAGCGCAGCACGCCCCGCGCATCCGGCTCACAGCTCCACTTGCGCAGGGCAAAGTAGCTGTGCACGGTGTCGAACTGCTCCTCCCCTCCCTGCGTAGTGCCCACGGTCAGGTCATACAAAAACGGGGTATCCGGGCTCCACGGAAAGAAATGTTCCTCCGGGATGTTCAGCGTCACCTCGCCGTCCCGGTCCGCTTCGTCGCTGCCCCAGTCCTCGGCAATGGTCACGCCTCCGGCCCGCACCACGGCCCACAGGTTCACTGCACCTCCTGGCATGGAGGTATGGGCTTTCACGGTCACGGTGCGGGCATCGTAGTCCGGCGTGACCGTGAGCGACTGGATGTAGTTTTCCGGCACACGCTCCATCCAGACCGTCTGCCAGATGCCGCTCTGGGCCGGATAGAACATGCCGCCGGGCTTCAGGGTCTGCTTGCCCCGGGCCTGCGTACCGCTGTCCGTGGGGTCCTGCACAGCCACCCACAGGCTGTTGCGGCCCGTATCGTTGAGCTGGGCGGTGACATCCAGCGTGAAGGGCCAGTAGCCGCCCCGATGGCCGCCCACCAGATGGCCGTTCACCTGCACCGCACAGGCATCGTCCACCGCGCCGAAGTGCAGCAGCACCCGGCCCCCTTCTCCCGGAGGGGGAGCAAAGGTACAGTGGTAGTGCAGCCACTGGCCGGGCTGCAGGGTGCGGCCCACGCCGGAGGCCTTTGTTTCCGGAGAGTAGGGCACCAGAATGCTGCCGTCCCACGCAGCGGGGTATTCTGCTGTCTGAGTAATGGCGTACTTCCACAGGCCGTTCAGGTTCTCATAGCTGTCCCGGCGCATAGCCGGGCGAGGATATTCCGGGAGTGGGTGCATGGTTTCACCGCCTTTGATTTGTTGGTTTCATTCTAGCACAGGGCAGATGGCTTGTATAGACTGAGCAGCAACGATGCGGCGGCAAACAGCAGATAATGCAAGCGTTAAACACGCAAACCCGCTCCCACGCGATTATGCTCTGCACCGGAAGCATTTTCCACATACAAAAAGGCTACTGCACCAAATGGCGCAGCAGCCTTTGCTTTTGCAATGATAAAACAGAAAACCAGAAGTCAGAGCTTACTCTTCGTCCTCATCCTCGTCATCTTCTTCGTCATCATCGTCCTCTTTCGGCTTATAGAAGATGCCGCTCAGGAAGATGCTGATGAAGTACAGCAGCACCATGGGGCCGGCCACCATGCACTGAGACACGATATCCGGCGGGGTGACAACGGCTGCGATGAAGAAGATGATCACGATGGCAACGCCGCGCACCTGCTTGAGCAGCTGCGGGTTAATAATGCCCATCTTAGACAGGATGATGGTGATCAGAGGCATCTCAAACACGCAGCCAAAAATGATGAACATGGTCAAGCAGAGGTTGACATAGCTCTCGATACTGGTGGTGGTCTGGATGTACTCGGCACCCTCGATGCCGGTGCTGAGGAAACGCAGCATGAAGGGCATCATGAGCTTGTAGGCGAACAGCACGCCCACGCAGAACAGGATAAGGCCCAGCAGCATGACCAGCTTGAAGAAGGTGCTCTCGCTCCTTTTCAGGCCCGGCTTTGCAAATGCATAGATGTGGTAGAACGCCACCGGCACAGTGACCACCACGCCTGCCAGAATGGAGACGCGGAAATACTGCATCAGCTTTTCCTGCGGGGCAATGGAAACAAACTCGTAATAGTCGCGGCCCATGGCAGTGAGCAGATCGATCAGACGGTCGGCGTATGCCAGCGAGACCACAACACCCACCACGAACACCACCGCGCAGATGATCAGCCTGTTCCGCAGTTCTTTCAGATGGCCGGTCAGCGTCATGCTGCCGTCCTCTGCCATGACTTCGGCTTTTTTCTTTTTGCGCTTAACGTTCGTAGCCACAATTACTCCTCGTCTTCGTCCTTCTTGGAAACCTGCTTCTCGGTCTTCTCCTCGGAATCATCGGAGCCTTCCTCGTCCTCCATGCCCTTCTTGAAGCCGTTGATGGTCTTGCCGAACATCTTGCCCAGCTTCGGCAGGTTCTTGGGTCCAAAGATCAGCAGAGCGACGGCCAGGATGATCAGCAGTTCGTTAGTACCAATACGCATAATAAAAATCTCCTTTTTACTTTGCCGCGCCGCGTGGCGGGCTTATTGCATGTATCAGGCAACCGCGGGCGCGGGTGCATCCAGTAAGTAATCAGTCCTTCGGCAGAACATCATTCTGACGAGGGTCTTCCTCCACCGGCTCGGCCGCAGGAGCAGCCTCGGCAGCTTCCTGTGCGGGAGCCGCTTCTGCAGCAGGCTCGGCCTTTTCCTCTGCGGGTGCAGCGGCAGGCTCAGCCTTTTCAACCGGGGCAGTGGGTTCTTCGGCCTTCTCGGCAGGTGCAGCGGTTTCCTCAGCGGGAGCGCTCTCCTCTGCCTTGGCGGCAGGTGCAGCGTCCTCTTCCAGTTCTTCCACCGGCTCCTCGGTCAGCTCGGTCACTTCCTCGGCGGCTTCTGCCTTGGCAGCTTCCTCCTTGCTGGTCTTGCCGATACCGGTAAAGCTCTTGGTCACATCCTTGACGCTGTTGTCGATATCCTTCTTGATATCGGTCAGCGGGGCAACAGCTTCCTTCAGGGGAGCCTGGATCTCATTCAGCGGCTCCACAACGTTCTTCTGGATCTCCTCAGAAGCAGCACCGGTGTACTTTTTCAGTTCACGCAGCATCTTGCCGATCTTCTTTGCGTAGACAGGCAGCTGATCCGGGCCGATGAACACGAACGCCACGATCACGATGACGACAAGTTCCCAAAAACCAATTTTCATACTAACTCGTTTCCTTTCCTGTGCGGCGGGACGTTTTCCGGGGCCGACGCACCTGCATTGCAGTGCGTGCCGCGAACCGTTCTTTGCCCTGTTCTTCGTCCGCTTCCGTGGGAGTTCGGCGCTCTTTGCGCCTGTGTTGCCCTACTTATACCGAAAAGTGGTGAACTCATTCTGAACAATATATGAATTTTTCATGAACGAGTGCATATTCAGGGTATTTTTGTAAACAAATAATATTTTACACTTGCTTTATTACGTTTTGGATAGGATACAACAGTGCAGTCTTTTGCAAAAAAAGAGGACACCGCACAAAACGGTGTCCCCTGAAGCGTCCTGGATCAGTGGCCGCAGCTCTCGCAGTGGTCGCAGTCCTCTTCGAGCTTACCCACGATGGGTTCCGGATCGATGCCCTGACGGCGGTAGTAGTCGGACAGAGCAGCCTTGACGGCCTGCTCGGCCAGAACAGAGCAGTGCACCTTGATGGGAGGCAGACCTTCCAGAGCTTCCACAACGGCCTTGTTGGTCAGCTTGAGAGCCTCGTCGATGGTCTTGCCCTTGATGAGGTCGGTGGCCATGCTGCTGGTGGCGATGGCGGCACCGCAGCCGAAGGTAAGGAACTTGACATCCACGATCACGTTGTTCTCGATCTTCAGGTACATGCGCATGATATCGCCGCACTTGGGGTTGCCCACTTCGCCCACGCCGTTTGCGTCGGGGATCTCACCCACATTGTGCGGATTTGCAAAATGCTCCATGACCTTTGCGCTATACATGCTTGCCATAATTACTGCTCTCCCTTCAGGCTGAACTGGCGGGCCGTGTTCTGGCCCTGCAGCCACATACAACTCATAGCACGGCGGCGGGGGATCACTTCCTCCAGCACGTCGCACAGATATTTTGCTTCTTCCATGGTGTTCTGCGGGCCAAAGGTGAACCGCATGGAGCCGTGGCCGATCTCCTCAGGCACGCCGATGCTCAGCAGGACGTGGCTGGGGTCCAGACTGTCGGAGTTGCAGGCAGAGCCGGTGGAGGCGCAGATGCCGTGCATATCCAGATCCAGCAGGATGGTCTCGCCTTCCAGACCCGGGAAGCTGATGTTCACATTGTTAGGCAGACGGGGGCTGCGGCCGCCGTTCAGGCGGGCTTCCGGGATGTTCTTGAGGATGCGGTCGATGACATAATCGCGCAGCTCGCTCTCGTGGGCCATGCGCTCATCCAGATGCGCCGTGGCGATCTCCAGTGCCTTGCCCATGGCAGCAATGCCGGCCACGTTCTCGGTGCCTGCACGGTGGCGGGCCTCCTGGCTGCCGCCATCGATCAGGTTCTGGGGCCATACGCCCTTGCGGCAATACAGGGCACCCATGCCCTTGGGGCCGTTGAACTTGTGGGCGCTCATGGACAGCATATCCACGCCCAGCTCCTTCACATCCACGGGGATGGCACCCACAGCCTGCACCGCGTCGGTGTGCATCCACACACCGTGCTTGTGAGCGACCTCGGCGATCTCCTTGATGGGCTGGATGGTGCCGATCTCGTTGTTGGCCATCATGATGCTGACCAGCGCGGTATCGGGACGGATGGCAGCTTCCACGTCCTCGGGACGGATGTAGCCCTCGGCGGTGGGCTTGATATAGGTCACTTCAAAGCCCATGCGCTCCAGTGCAGCCATGCTGTGCATAATGGCATGGTGCTCAAAAGCGCTGGTGATGAGGTGCTTTTTGTTCTGGCGTGCCTTGGTGAAGGCGGTGCCCTTTACAGCCCAGTTATCAGCCTCGGAGCCGCAGCTGGTAAAGAAGAGCTCAGCCGGACTTGCATTGATGGCCTTTGCCACCTGCGCACGGCCGGTGTCCACGAATTCCTTAGCCTCATAGCCCACACTGTAATGGCTGCTGGGGTTGCCGCAGGCACCGCTCAGGGCTTTGACCATCAATTCCAGTGCCTCGGGAGCACAGGGAGTGGTGGCAGCATTATCCAGATAAACCACTTTTTCCATGTTTTCCATAGGAATGATCCTTTCTTATTGAACGCGTCTGCGGGAGCCTTGAATGCCCTGTGCAGATGCGGAATCCTTTCAACGGATAAGTTATACCATATCATTCCCTAGTATGTCAATATGAATACTGGATTTTCGTGATTCAGTCACCTTTTTTGCCCTTTCCGGTCAGTTTTCCCAGTACCACCTTCCACTTGGGGTAGCCCCAGCGCTTATCCTCGGCAAAATCGTCCGCCAGCTTCCACGGAAAATTGCTGCCGTCAAAGTAAAGATTGCCTGCCTCGTCCACGCGGTCCAGCTTTTTGGGCAGATACGCCTCGTCGTAGTAGCTCTTGCGGCGGTCGGGCAGCACCCAGTGCAGGGTGCCGTCCTCGTCCATGCCGGATGCCCATACGCCGAACACGAAGGTTGCGGCTTCGCCGTAGCAGTGCTGCTCAAAGCGGATGGCACCATCGTAATAGAACTTGATGACCTCCAGCGTGCCGGATTCCTTTTTGCCGTCGCGGCCCAAGGTGGGGCGGTAGTCCTGCTGGTAGCGGCAGCCGCAGTGACTGCCGGCAAAATCTTTTGCGTGGAACGACATGGAGTTATCCTTCTTTCTTTTTAAAAATGCCCTTCAAAGTCGCCCTCGATCTCATAGGGCCAGCTCAGGATGCCGCCCAGATCGTACAGGCGGGTGTAGCCAAGGCTTTCCAGCTTGCGCACGGCATCGGCACTGCGGCGGCCGGTGCGGCAGTAGACCAGCCATACAGCGTTCTTATCCGGCAGCACCTCAGCCGCACGGCTCAGCACCTGACCCAGCGGCAGCAGCTTTGCGCCGGGGATGTGGCCCACGGCAAACTCGTCCGGCTCCCGGACATCTACAGCAGCCGCCTCGTGTGCATCCAGCAGACGGATGGCATCGGCAGCCGTGATCTTCTCACTCATACTCTCACTCCTTATAATATCCTCTTATCCATCCTATGATAACAGACCTTTTTTGTTTGCACAAGAGGATACCTTTGCAAAATCCGAGCAACGTGCTATACTATAGGAAGCAATAAGGAGAGGATCGCCATGAAATTTTCGACCAAAAGCCGTTATGCCCTGCGCCTGATGGCCGAGCTGGCACGTTATGCGCCGGGCACCACCGTGAGCCTGAAGGAGATCAGTGAGCGGCAGAACCTGAGCCTGAAATATTTGGAGCAGATCGTGACCCCGCTGGCCCGTGTGGGCCTTGTAAAAAGCGAGCGCGGCAGTCAGGGCGGCTACCGCCTGACCAAAGCCCCTGCCGACTACACCGCCGGCGAGATCCTGCGCGCCATTGAGGGCAGCGTGGCACCCATTCCCTGCCTTGGCAGCGAGACCAACGAGTGCCCCATGTGGGAGCAGTGCTTCACCCTGCCCTTCTGGACCGGCCTTGATGAGGTGATCAACCAATATATCGACAGCGTAACGCTGGAACAGCTTTCCAGCCAGCTGCCTGCATCCGATAAAAAAGAAGGCTGTTGCAGCTGCGGCACGAAAAATGCCTGAATCTTGAAAGAAATGCTTGACATTCGCCTTTGCATCGGCTATAATAACAAAGCATTCAGCGAATGCCTATAGGGGTATAGCTCAGCTGGTAGAGCAGCGGTCTCCAAAACCGCGTGCCGTGAGTTCGAAACTTACTACCCCTGCCATAAACGCACAGGTTCTTCGGAGCCTGTGCGTTTTGTTTTTGTACTCAAAGCAATCCGCACTCCGTCAGCCTGCTTTTGCAGTCATACAACAAAAAAACACCCCGAAGTCCTAAGGCTTCGAGGTGTCTGCTGTGGAGCTGCTATCCAGATTCGAACTGGAGACCTCATCCTTACCAAGGATGCGCTCTACCAACTGAGCTATAGCAGCAAATGGCGACCCGGATCGGGCTCGAACCGACGACCCCCAGCGTGACAGGCTGGTGCTCTAACCAACTGAGCTACCGGGCCATGATCGCTCAAGTTTCGCGCGGCGCTTACCGCCGGAACGTGCTTTATTATATCGAAAAAGCGTCCGCTTGTCAAGCATGAATTTACGAAAAACACAAAAAAGCCTGAAAGAGCCGTTCAAAGCCCGCTCTGCCCTGTTCCGGACCCGCACAGCAGAAACGATCTACACAAAGAAAAACGCCCCGAAATCTTTCGACTTCAGGGCATCTGAGCTGGAGCTGCTATCCAGATTCGAACTGGAGACCTCATCCTTACCAAGGATGCGCTCTACCAACTGAGCTATAGCAGCGCAATCACAGCTCAATTATAATACCACAGTTTCCACCGTTTGGCAAGAGGTTTTGCAAAAAAATCTGGATTTTTGCAAAAAGTCGTTTTTTACGCAAAAACTCCCCCAGTCTGCTTACGCAGACAGCCCCCTCAGAGATGGGGCCTTTGGCAGTACGGACAACTTTCCGGTTTTGCCAAGGGCTCCCTCTCTGAGGGAGCTGGCATCGCGCAGCGATGACTGAAGGAGTTTTACTTTATCACTCGATCAGGCCGTTCAGCAGGGACAGGCACTTGCGGCTGTGCAGCTTGCGGATCGCCTTTGCCTCGATCTGGCGCACACGCTCACGGGTAACGCCAAAGTCACGGCCAACCTCTTCCAGCGTACGGGGACGGCCATCGTCCAGACCAAAGCGCAGGCGGATGACCTTCTCTTCACGAGGGGTCAGGCTCTTGAGAGCCAGATTGATCTGCTGTGCCACCATGGCGCGGTCTGCGGCCTTGCCAGGGGCTTCGGCGTTTTCGTCTGCGACGAAATCGCCCAGAGAGGAATCCTCTTCCTCACCCACGGGGCTTTCCAGACTTGCCGGCTCTTGTGCCATGCGCTGGATCTCGCGCACACGCTCCACGCTCATATCCATGGCCTTTGCCAGCTCTTCCGGGGTCGGCTCGTGGCCGTTCTGGTACACCAGCTGGTTGGTGGCCTGACGCATCCGGTTGATGGTCTCCACCATGTGCACCGGAATGCGGATGGTACGGGCCTGATCCGCAATGGCACGGGTGATGGCCTGACGGATCCACCAGGTTGCATAGGTGGAGAAGCGGAAGCCGCGGTCACAGTCGAACTTCTCGGCAGCCTTGATCAGGCCGATGTTGCCCTCCTGGATCAGATCCAGGAATGCCAGATTGTGGCCCACATGCTTTTTGGCAATGGACACCACCAGACGCAGGTTTGCTTCGCTCAGGCTGCGGCGGGCGTTCAGGCCATCGCGGCGGGTCTTGAGCAGCTCAGCACGCTTTTCGTCGCTCAGGGGGCCGTTCTCCACAGCCTCCATAGCTTCCTCTTCGGCAGCCTTTTCCTCGGCATCCTCGCTGGGCTTCTCGTTGCCCTCCTCGTCCAGATCTTCGGTATAGCTGCGGCTGTTCTCGTCCTCTTCAAACGAGAAACGGGCGCTGTTCTTTTTGATGTACTCCGGCCCGCCGTACTTCTGGCGGTCGGCCTGCAGGATGTGCGCCGCCTCGGCACCGGCATGGATGCGGCGGCTCAGCTCCACCTCCTGCTCCGCGCTCAGCAGCGGGATCTGGCCGATCTGCTTGAGGTAGTTCTTAACGGGGTCGTCCAGCAGTTCGTCCATGGCAGCCTTCAGGTCTGCAGGGTTCTCCTCGCTCTGCTCTTCCTCGTCCTCGCTGATGCCCATATCATCGTTGTTGTTCTCGGCATTCTCGACCTCGGCCATGATGCTGTCCACATCCAGCGTAGGCTCTGCATCCTCTTCCTGAACCTTGATGCCGCGTTCTTCCAGAAGGGTGTAGAGCGTTTCCTCATCCATTCTGCACTGTGCAGCCAGCGCCTTGGCCTCCTTGGCCGAAATGGTGCCTTCGCCTTTCGTCAACAGTTCCTTTAAAGTCATGCCCATTTTGCTCTCTCCTTCTTGCTCCGGGGATGCTCCCGCCGGGGGAAATCCTGTAATAAAGTGTTCCTGCGCATCAGATCACAAGTCCTCCGTTCACGCCGAACACCTGACCGGTGATGTAGCCCGCACCCTCGCCGGCAAGGAACACCAGCAGCTGCGCCACTTCGTCTGCGCTGCCAAGACGGCCCACAGGGGTCTCTTCGGCCAGCGCGGCCTTATCCTCGGCGGTGAATGCTGCCATCATATCGGTATCAATGACCCCGGGCGCAACACAGTTCACTGTGATGCCGCTTGGGCCTTCTTCTTTGGCCAAAGCCTTGGTCAGGCCGATCAGGCCTGCCTTTGCTGCAGAGTAATGCACCTCGCAGCTGCCGCCGGTCTGGCCCCACATGCTGCTCACGGTCAGGATGCGTCCGGCCTTGCGGCGGATCATACCCGGCAGCGCCAGCTGACACAGGTGGAACGCACCGGTCAGGTTCACGTCCAGCATATGCTGCCACTCTTCCGGGGTGATGTCGGTGAACAGCTTCTGCTGGGCGATGCCCGCATTGCTCACCAGCACATCCACACGGCCCAGTGCCTGTTCTGCGGTGCGGAACGCAAGCTCGCAGCTGGCGCGGGACGCCACATCGCACTGCACGGCGGTGATGCCGGGCAGTTGTTCTTCCAGCTCTGCAGCGGCTTTGGCATTGCTGTGGTACAGCACCGCCACGCGGTAGCCCGCCGCATAGAACGCCCGGGCCGCAGCGGCACCAATGCCGCGGTCGCCGCCGGAGATCAGCACACAGCGGCCATTGGCTGCTGTGTGCACGGTATGTGCCGGTGTTTTCTCCGGCTCTTCCTGCACAGGCTCCGGCATTTCCGGCTGCGGCGCAGGCTGGGGCTTTTCCAGCACCATCACCCGGGTGGGTTCGTCCACCACGGGTGCTGCCGCCTTTGGCTTTGGCGGTACGGGCGGCTCCTGTGCAGCCTGTTCCGGCTGCGGCTCCTCACCCGACAGATTGAACGTCAGTTCAAATTCATCTTCGTACAAGAGTATAGTCCTCCTGTCGTGATCTCTGCACTGCAAAGGTATGCCGTGCAGGAGATGTCTGTGCGGCCCATCGCCGTCCGTTCAGCGTCCATTTCTTATCCGGTCAAAGTCCGGTGCTCGGCGCGGCAGACAGCTGCATAAGATGGGTTTCGACAAAACACCATTAAATAATATAGCACAATTTGCCGAAAAAAGAAAGTGGAAGCCGCCTACTTTTTCACGCAGCTTCCACTTTTTTACGGTTTCTTCATATTCCATGCCGGTCATACAGGCGGTTTCCACTTCGGCCGGGCCGCAAGCCGTGCCCGCAGATCCTTGAAAAACGCCTGCAGCAGCTCCTGTGCTTCCTCTGCGCGCAGCCCCTGCTCCACCACCGGGTGGTGGTTGAAGGGCATTGCAAACAGGTCAGTCACACTGCCGCAGCAGCCCGCCTTGGTGTCTGCCGCGCCGTATACCACCCGCCGGATGCGGCTGTTGATGATGGCCCCGGCGCACATGGGGCACGGCTCCAGCGTGACGAACAGCTCGCACTCCCACAGCCGCCAGCCGCCCAGCTTTTTGCAGGCGGCATCAATGGCCAGCAGCTCTGCATGATGCAGGGCGTTTTTTTCGGTCTCGCGGGTGTTGTGGGCGGCAGCTACCACCTCGCCGTTGCGGGCCACCACGGCTCCCACCGGCACCTCGCCCAGTGCAGCCGCCTTGCGGGCTTCTTCCAGCGCAAGGCCCATCAGTTCAGAATCGGTCATAGGTTCCCCTTTATCCTGCTGCAAAAAACAGCAGATTATTCAATGTATGCAAAAGCATCCCCGGCCATACCCTGCCGGTGTGTTCACGAAGTGCGCCCAGCACAAGGCCGCAGCCAAGCGCCCACGCCATGCCCGCCGGGGTGCCGTGCTGCACCGCAAACAGTACCGCCTGCAGCGCCGCGGCCTGCCATCTGCCCAAGGGCTGCGCCAGCTGCTGGATGGCCCCGCGGAACACCAGTTCCTCCACGACAGGTGCAGCGATGCAGTGGTGCACAAAACTCAGCGCCCGCACATCCCACGCCGGGGCAGGCAGAAATGCCAGCACTTTTCCTGCCAGCAGGTAGGCCAGTGCGCAGCCGAACGCAGCCAGCAGCGCCCTTGTTTTTGCCTTTTGCTCCATGGCCTGCCCTCCCTGCCGTGCGTTTCTCAGCGCCTATCTTATCATAAGCAGCGGCTTTTACGCAAGTATTTTGCGCTGGGACGAAGCAATTTTCGCTCAGGCAATTGACTTTTCCCTGTGGATTCTGGTATAATGTTTCCCGACGTTTTATTGCAAAGCGTCGGAAAATATGACTTGAATTTGTTTTTTACCGGAAATCCGGAGGTATTTTATGATCCGTATTCTCACCGATTCTGCGTCCGACATCCTGCCCGCCGAAGCCGAGCAGCTGGGCGTGACCGTGATCCCTCTGAACGTGACGCTGGAGGATGGCAGCATCCTGCGGGATGGCATCGACATGACCCCCACTGAGTACTATGCCCATCTGGCCAGCTGCCGCAAGCTGCCCACCACCAGCCAGCCCAGCCCGGAGCTGTTCGAGAAGTTCTATCTGGAAGCCGCTGCCGCCGGGGACGAAGTGCTGGGCATCTTCCTGTCCCACCAGCTGTCCGGCACATGGCAGTGCGCAAAGCTGGCCGCAGACCTCGCCAATGTAGATAACGTGCTGTTTGTGGACAGTGCCACCGTGTGTCTGGGCGAATCGCTGCTGGTGCGTCTGGCCGTGCAGCTGCGTGACGCAGGCAAGACGCTGGTGCAGATCGCCACCGATCTGGAGCACGCCAAGGAGCACCTGCATCTGGTTGCCGCCATCGACGATCTGAAGTATCTGCGCAAGGGCGGCCGTCTGCCTGCCGCTGTGGCCGTCGCGGGCGGGATGCTGGGCATCAAGCCCCTCATCACCATCAAGGACGGTAAGGTAGCCATGGCCGGTAAGGCCCGCGGCCTGCCCGGTGCCTATGTGGCCCTGTTCAAGAAGATCGAAGAGCTGGGCGGCATCAGCCCGGACTTTGCCGCTGTTGCCGGTTATTCTTCCAGCCTGCGGGAAGTGCAGCCCATCGAGAACTACTTCCGTGAAAATCTGCACATGGGCGAACCGCTGGTGCGCCAGATCGGCTGCGTCATCGGCACCCACGCAGGCCCCGGTGCATTTGGTCTGGCATTCTTTGACAAAGGGCTGGTGCTGGAATAAGCGACTACCGAAAAAAGATCATCCGAGCAAAGTCGGGCAGCCTTCGGGCTGCCCGGCTTGTTTTTTGCAGCGGGAAACGGGCGCAGACTCCCTCAGTCAAAACCTGACGGTTTTGCCAGCTCCCTCGGAAAGGGAGCCTCTGGCGCGCCCGGCGCTCACAGCACTGCGTCCGAGATGAGCTTGCCCAGCAGCAGCACCAACACCACCAGCATCATGGGACGGATGAAGCGTGCACCCTTTTTCAGGGCGAAATGGGACCCCAGCAGGTTGCCCAGAATGTTGCTGACGGCGCAGGGGATGCCGATGTGGAACACCACCAGACCGTTCATCAGATAGGTGAACAGGCTGGCGTAGTTGCTGGCAAGATTCAGCACCTTGCAGTTGCCGTTGGCGGTGCGCAGGTCAAAGCCCATCAGGGTGGTAAAGGCAATGATGGCAAAGGTGCCGGTGCCCGGGCCCACGATGCCGTCGTACAGGCCGATGCCCAAGCCGATGCCCAGCGCCAGCAGGATCTTTTTCAGGTTCAGGGTTCCGTCGTCCCGGTTCTGGTCCGGCAGGTCACGCTGCCACAAAATGACCACCGCCGCCACCGGCAGGATGAGGAACATCATGGTGCGCAGCAGCTCATCGCTGAGCAGCAGCACGATATGTGCCCCCAGTGCACTGCCCGCAAAGCTGCCAATGGCTGCAAGGATGCCCACCTTCAGGTTCATTGCGCCGTTTTTGAAAAAGTTGGCTGTGGCAAAAGTGGTGCCGCAGGCGGCGCTGAATTTGTTGGTAGCATAGGTGTAGTGGGGCGGCAGCCCGGCAAACAGATAGGCCGGCAGGCTGATAAGACCGCCGCCTCCGGCTGCCGAATCCACAAAGCCTGCGAAGCCCGTCATCAGAACGAGAAACGCCATCATCCATGGCGAGAGCGTGATACCCATTGTTATAATTCCTTTTATTTTTCCAATTTTGTTCTTTGGGAGAACGTGCGTCTCAGGACAGGGACAGTCGGCCCTCACAGGCCAGTACCTGATCCAGGATCATCCGCGAGACGCGGGCACCATACACCATGGCGGGGTGTTCATTGTACTCGATGATATCGTGAAAGTCCTTGTTCATCAGCACGATGACATACTCGCCGTAGGGGGTGTGGACGATGCCGCCGTCGTTGCGGCAGGCGTTCATGCTGCCGCTCTTGCTGGCCACCCAGATGAGCTCCGGCGCACCGGTCTCCTCGCAGTCGAGGTAATACTGCGGGAAGTCGTGGGTCAGCATGGTGTTGTAGTGCTGCTGGCGCAGGATGGCAAGCATCTCCGCGCTGGCTTCCCGGCTGACCAGCTCCCCTTTTGCAATGCGGGCGAACAGCGCCGCGTAGTCGCGCGGCGTGGTGGTGCCAAGCCGGCGGTAGCGGTCAAAGTGCAGCGGATTGTGCAGCACAGTATGCGCAAAGCCCAACTCCCGGATGCAGGCGTTGATGGTATCCAGTCCCAGATAGTCGATGATCATATTGGTGGCGATGTTGTCCGAGCAAATGATCATCATGGTAGCGGTGTCCTTCACCTTGAGCTTTGCGCCCACGCCCAGCGCGCGCAGCATGCCGCTGCCGTCCACGAACTGGCTCTGCTCATAGGTGATCTCTTCGGCAAGGTCTGCTTTGCCGCGCTGCGCCTGCAAATACAATGCAGCGAGAATGAACGCCTTGATGGTGGATGCCGTCTCAAATTCTTCGTCCGCGCCCACCTCCACGGTATGGCCCTGCAGGTCGTCCACGAACACGCTCATTTTGCCCTGATAGCAGTACAGCTCCGCAGCAATGCGCTTTTCCAGCGTCATGTTTTTATCCATATCGGCATATTCTCCGTTGTTATTACAGGTTTTCCTCAAAAAAGCGCATGGCATTGCGGTAGTAGATGCCTTCCACCTCGTCCTCAGTAAAGCCCTCTTTGCGCAGGGCATCCGCCAGCAGCGGCAGGAAGGAAGCATTTTCCAGCTGGTGGGGGCCATCGATGCCATCAAAATCGCTGCCAAGGGTAATCATCTGTGCACCGCCTACCTGCTTATAGTGGGCTGCATGCTTTGCGATCAGCTCCACCGTGCTGTGGCAGTTTTCCGGGTGGGTGGGGTCGGTGTCCAGAAAGGGCGCATAGTAGTTCAGGCCCGCAATGCCGCCGCGCTCCGAAAGGGCGCGGATCATCTCATCGGTCAGGTTGCGGGTGTGGGGTGCCAGTGCACGGCAGTTGGAGTGGCTGGCCGCAAAAGGCCGGGTACCGTGCTTCACGATATCCCAGAAGCCCTTGTCCGAAAGGTGGCTCACATCCACGATCATGTGCATCCGTTCCATCTCGGCCAGAAATTCAAAGCCCTTCCCGGTCAGGCCCTTTTCAGTCTGGGGCACCAGCACCCCGCCGGGGTTCCGCTGCGGGCTTGCCAGCTCGTTTTCGTGGTTCCATGTCAGGGTCATCATGCGCGCGCCCAGCTCATACATCCGGCGCAGCACCCCCACGCTGCCCTTGCAGCAGGCGCCTTCCTCGATGGTGAGCATCCCGCTGATCTTTCCCGCCGCAGCATTCCGGCGGATGTCCGCCGCCGTGTACACCGGAGCAATTTTTTCCGGGTATGCCGCCATGATGCGCTTGAACTGGTCGATCTCTTCCAGCGCTGTCACCAGCGGGTCCGCTCCGGGCGTTTTGTCACCCAGATTGACGAATGCTGCAAAGCACTGCAGCAGATAGTCGCCTTTCTGTAATTTTTCAAGGTCGATATGCAGATCGTTCTGCGCGAAGCTCTTGGGCCGGCCCGCATGTTCGGCTTTGCGCAGCTCGCTGAGGGTATCGCAGTGCAGATCCCAGACTTTCATGATGTTTTCTCCTCTTTATTCCTCTTGCAGCAGCTGCAGCAATTCCTCTGGTTTCATGGACAGGATCGCTCCATCTGCCGAGCCGGTGACCGTCTCGGCAAGGTCCTGCTTTGCCTGCTGCAGCTCCACGATCTTTTCTTCAATGGTGTCCTGCGCAATGAGCTTGTACACCTGCACCGGATTGCGCTGGCCGATGCGGTAGGCGCGGTCGGTGGCCTGATTCTGCGCAGCCACGTTCCACCACGGGTCGTAGTGGATGACGATATCTGCCGCCGTCAGGTTCAGGCCGGTGCCGCCCGCCCGCAGCGAGATGAGGAACACGTCCGCTTCGCCGTTGTTGAACCGGCGCACAAGCTCTGCACGCACCGGCTTTGGGGTGGAACCCTGCAGGGTGAAGTGGCTCACGCCCGCTTCGTCCAGCCGTTTTGCCAGCAGTTCCAGCATGGAGGTGAACTGGCTGAACAGCAGGATGCGGTGTCCGCCCTCCACAGCAGCCGTCACCAGCTCCATGCAGGCATCCAGCTTGGCACTGCCGCCGTCCCAGTTGTCTGCCACAAGGCGCGGGTCGCAGCAGATCTCCCGCAGGCGCATGAGCACTGCGAACACCGCCATTTTATCCTCCGGCTTTGCAGCGCGCAGCTTTTCCCGCGCGTCCACCACGGCGGCAAGGTAGAGCTTGCGCTGCTGCTCGTCCAGCTCGATGCGGTGGAGATTCTCGGTCTTGGGCGGCAGCTCTTTGAGCACCTCGGACTTCATGCGCCGCAGGATGAACGGCCCGGTGAGCTGGTTCAAACGGCGCAGTGCGTCTTTGTCGTTCTCCTGCACGATAGGCTTTTCAAACCGGGCGCAGAAGGTCTTGTAGGGCGGCAGATACCCCGGCATCAGGAAGGAGAAGATGCTCCACAATTCGCCCAAGCGGTTCTCCACCGGGGTGCCGGTAAGGGCAAACCGCACTTTGCTGTTCACCCCGCACACCGCCTTGTACTTTTGGGTAGTGTGGTTCTTGATGGCCTGCGCTTCGTCCAGAATGCAGGCGTAGAATTGCTGCCCGCTGTAAAGCTCCTCGTCCCGGCGCATCAGGTCATAGCTGGTCACCACAAGGTCGGCTTCCGCCCACTGCTTTGCCAGCTCTGCCCGGTGAGCAGCGTCACCGTCCACGGCCACGCAGGAAAGCTGCGGCGTGAACTTCTGGCATTCCTCCTGCCAGTTGAGCACCAGCGATGCCGGGCAGACGATGAGGCTGGGCAGGCGCTGGCCGCTTTCCTTCATGGCCAGCAGGTAGCTGAGCACCTGCACGGTCTTGCCAAGGCCCATATCGTCGGCCAGAATGCCGCCCATGCCGTAGCCGTCCAGCGTGCGCAGCCAGCGGTAGCCATCCCGCTGGTACTTGCGCAGCACATTGTGCAGGCTTTCCGGCGGAGTATACTCGCTGTCCTTCACGGCGTGAAAGCTGCGGCTGATGCGGCGGAACGCATCGTCGCGGTTGAAACGCAGGCCGTTCTGGCCCGAGAGCGCCCAGTCGAGACTGGGTGCACGGTAGAGCGGCAGCTCGGCGTGGCCGCTCTTGAGCTTGGCCCCGGAAAGTTCCAGTGTATCGTTCAGTTCGTCCAGCCCTTCCAGACTGTCGTCCAGCCGCAGCAGACGGCCGTCCCGCAGGCGGTGGTAGCGCTTTTTCTGGTGCAGGGAACGCAGCAGGTCTTTCAGCTCTGCCACCGGGAACTCGCCGGTATCCACTTCCAGATCCAGCACACTGCCGTGCACCGAAACGCCCACCGTGATGCGGGGCGGCGCGGCCTGCAGGCTGCGGAAGGCATCCGTCAGGTATACTTCACCCTCGGCCAGCAGGGCCGGCACGCCCTCCTCCAACATGCGGTAGATCTCGTCCTCGTCAGCGGTGCCGTACACTTCCTCTCTGCCGCCCACACCGGGCTGCAGATAAGAGGCCAGCAGCCGCTTTGCCCGGCTCTCGGCGCGCACATCCCGCAAAAGCCCTGCCGGAGACGGCACGAACGGCGTGACCTTATCCTCCCCGTACAAAAACTCCGCGTGTGCTTCGATGCGGAAGCTGTCCGGTGCGTCCAGATAGAACTGCACCACCGGTTCCAGCGGGATCTGGTTCAGCAGCAGACGTTCCGGGTCCACGATGTTCAGCTTGCTGCCCAGCTCCGGCAGCACATAGCTGCAAAAGGCCGTGGCATCTGCGCTGGTAAAGAACAGGCTTTTGCCGCCCAGCGCCTGCAATGCGGGCAGGATGCGGGTGCACCCGGGCCGCTGCAGCCGCCAGAGCGTATCCTCGCTGAACAGGTAATCGTAGTCAAGGCCCTGCACAGCGGAAAGTGCGGGTTCGCCTTCCACCTGCACACCGCCGCGGCGGCGCTCCACGGTCATGGTAATGACGGGCAGACCTTCCCGCAGCTCGTACCCGCCCAAAAAACCGGTATGCTCGTACAGCTGCACAAGGTCATCAAAGATCTCGCCGGTCAGGATCATGCCTCCCGCCGGGCCTTGTTCGGCCCCGCCGTACACCCGCACGGCGGCTTTGTCCATGCTCTGCTTTGCGTTCACCTGACGGCGCAGCAGCTGCAAAAGCGCACGGGACTCTTCATCAAAGGCATCCCACCGGTGCACAAAAGCCAGTGCCTTGCCGTAGCTGACGCTTTTGCCCATCTCGACGGCTTCCATCAGGTTCGGGATGCTTTTTACCACATACTGCCGCCCGCCGTCCGAGATGCGCAGCCGCAGCCATGGCTGTGCGCCGGGCACGAGGGTCAGCTCCGGTTCCAGATGGGCAAAGCCGGTGCGCTGGGCGGTCTCGTCCACGCCAAGGTTTTCAAGGGCTGCTTCCTTGTAGGTATCCAGCAGCCTGCGGGCCTCGTGATCCGACACCGGCATTTCGCCGTGCCACTTTTTGCCAAACAGCATTTCCAGCCCGGAGGCATAGCTGTCCCGCCGGGCCGGTTCCGGGGCAAGGCCCGCCGCGCCGCGCACAACACCGGGAATAGCATCCGGCTTTGCCGCCGGTGCAGGGGCATTCTTTTCGGCATCGTCCAGCAGCAATGCGCCGATATGCTTGCAGTAGGTGCCCTCGCCGTTCTGGTTATACGGGCAGCTGCAGGACGCACTGACAAAGCTGCCGTTCTCCCGCAGCCATGCCTGCGTATAGTAATAGCTGCCGCCGCTGCCCTGTACCATGGCCGAAATATGGCGCACGCCATCGGCGTTCACGGTACAGGTGCTCTGCTGGATGCGCTTGCGGTATTTCTTGGCCCGCTCAAAAATGTTATCGCCCAAAAGCGTGCGGATCTCGTCTGCATCCATGGCTGTTTCCTCCCGGTTTGGCTGTAAAACCTTCTAATTTTATAAGAATACCGCACCCGGTGCCCGGATGCAAGGGGCAAAATCGCAGCGGCAGCGCCGCAAACGCACCAGCGAGCAAAACAGCCCCCGCCGTTTTCACGGCGGGGGGGGGTTTTTCGCTTATAGCGTTCAGGTCTCAGAGATTTGTGCCGGGGCTTCGGCAGGGGTTTCCGCCTGCGCAGCCTGCTGCTCGTCCAGCAGCTTTTCCAGCTGATACCAGCGGGTCAGTGCGTAGGGACGTGCCACATAGCGGCCGGGCTTGAAGGTCACCGTCTCGGTGCCGTCGTCGTTCTGCTCGTGGTAGTCCTTCAGCAGGCCCTGCTCCACACACCAGCGGGCAGCGGCCTGTGCGTCGGCATCGTTCTGCCCAATGTCTGCGTACAGCTCGGTGCTTACCGGTGCCGGGCAGTTGGCACGCTTCCACAGGCCGAGAGCCAGTTCCATGCGGTTGGCGGGCACATAGCCATAGGTGCTTTCCAGCCATGCGCGGGTACCCAGCAGATAGGCCGTGCCGCCAATGAGGGCACCGGCGATGACGGCACCTGTGCCGCCGTCATCGGCAGGTTCCGGGTCGGGTTCCGGCTCTACCGGGGCGTTCACCGTAAAGGTGACGGTCACCGGGCTGGCGGGCATACTGAAGGTAGCTGCCAAATCGGAAACAGCTGTCACTTCAACGGTGGTCTGCTCGGGCAGCAGCTGCGTCACGACCCACTGGCCGAAGGTATAGCCATCCGGCAGGGTGGTTGCATCAAACTTCAGGGTCACGAGCTGTTCCGGCTCTGCGCCAAGTGCTGTGGTGCTGGTGCGGTCGGGCTTCGGGTCCTCGTCGGTGCCCGTGGTGTCCGGAACAGACACGGTAACGGGAGCAGCATCTTCCGCAAATGCAACATCAGCGGGCAGCTGCACCTGCACGCGGTAAGCACGCGGAATGACCGGCTTGCTCTCAGCAGAAGCTTCAATGGTCACAGCGTTGGCAGGCATGGTAAACTGTGCCGGGGCACCGTCGGCGGCAACGGTAACGCCATCCGGCAGCTCGGCGGTATTCCAGCTCCAATGGGAGCCATTTGCACCGGCAAATGCAAGCTGGACCGTGTCGCCCGCCTTTGCGTAATAGTAGTAGGTGCCATCCTCATTTTCGGCGTTGTCGCCGTACTTCTTGCCGCCCTTGATGGTGATTTTGTACTGGTCCACAGCGGTAACGCTTACCGGCCCGGAGGGCATGGTAAAGGTAAGCTCGTGCTCGGCAGAGCCGTTGACCTTGCTGTCGGTGGCTTCACCGTTGATGGTAAGGTCGTTATCCGTTTTCCAGTTTGCAAAAACGGTGTCCGGGCTGTCTGCATCCGGGGCGGTGGCAGCAGGGGCGTTGGCCGTAATGGTCACCGGTTTTCCGCATTCCACAAGGTCGCTCGTTGTCAGGGTTTTCTCGCCCTCGCCAAGGTCTGCTTTTGCCGTTGCATTTTGGGCGGTAACAGTGTTCTGTGCAGTCAGGCAACGGTATTCTTGGCTATTTGGGAATTGCGCTCCCATGCCAATTGTATATCCCGGATTCAGGCTGACAAGTTTAAGATTTTGCTGATAGGGAACGTAACTCTTGTCATATCCGTCCGGCGTTTCCACCGTGATTTTTCGTCCGTTGCTGGGGTTTTCTACCAGAACTGTCAGTTCATCGGAATACTCTCTTCCGACATTAATTCTCCGGATCTTTTCAAGATAAATGTCGGCTTCCTTGCCCGAAAGATCACCGCCATTGATCTGTGTGGCAGATTTTTCATCGTTCCAATCGCGTTCTGTTGCGTAAAAAGCGTACTTGCCGCTGATATAACCGTCGTTGATCTCTGCTCTGCCATAGCCATATTCGTAATCATTTGTCCTTATAGCGCACCCATTTGGCGCATAGATTTTACCAGCGTTAACGTATACCGTGCCCGATGAGCAAAGCACTGCCGCACGATCCGTATTATCGTTCTCGATCAGCGTTGTTCCACCACCCTGCTCATCAATGTAAGTTTCTCCTCCCGTCCAACCATTTTCAATCGTATCCCAATGACTGCCACTGCCATCATTGGTTCGGAATGTTCCGCCATGGATTCGCGTCACCGCAACACACTCAACATCGTTCTCACTATTGCCGGTATAAACTACTCTCTCATCACTGGTGTGTGTGCCACCGTTGATTGTAAGCTCAGCACTGTTATAAATTGTCTTCTTTGTGGTGACATTATTCAGTGTCATGCTTCCGGCTTTATCACTCCAAATATCACAAGAATTTAAAATCTCACCTTTGCATTCACCGCCATTGACTGTAACGGTTCCTCCATCGTTGGCAATAGAGTTGGCCACGTATCCACCTGCAACCTCTACAGTGGCATGGTCTATCGTAACCGTACCGTTTTTAATATCCAGTGCTCCTACAACATCACCATCCTCATCCAGCATGTCTTTGATTCCACAAAAATCACCGCCTGTAATCGTCGCATCACAGTTAACCAACAGAACTGCTTCTGGTCCTATGGCTGTAACATTATTCAAAAAAACGTTTGTCAACTTTGTCGCGTCAGGGCCCTTTCCGACAACACAAAACGTGACACCAGTCCTCCCAGGATAATCGGTATCTTCCAATGAATATGTTCCACCTTCTACCGTCAACTTCATTGTAGACTGGGTGTTTTCCGCATACAGAAAACGTTTAGACCCTCCCTTACCGGATACCTTTCCACCATTCCCATTGATGGTCAGCTCCGGGACGTTCTTTACCACCAGAAATGTTATGCTTTCGAAATTATTGCCGTGAAGTGTATATGTAACGTTGCCGTCAATGTTGATCGTGACCGGCTCGGTGCTCTCAATGATGATTTGTTGCGTGTAATCACCGCGCAGAATATATTCGCCCCCATTGCGAATCGTCTCTCCGCCCTTCAGCACCGTGCCTGTGACTGCCGCCTGCGTGCTTATGCTGCTTTCAGGGTCTGTCGCCGTCCCCCCCAAGGGCAAATGCATTCACCGGGAGAACAGAAGCCATCATGCACGCCGCAAGCGCTGCACTGATGAACCGCATGCCAGATTTTCTCATGGTTCAAATCCTCCATCTTTCGTTGTTTTTTCTGCCAAAAAGGCAGGTTTACACCTAAAGTATAGCACCTGCGGGATAAAATGCAATATGTCCGCTATGCCTGATACAGACGAATTTTGTGTATGTTTTTTCAGCAGAATGCCAAAAGGGCCGCTGCACATTCCTGTGCAGCGGCCCTTTGCCGGTACAAATGATTCTGCCGTCACTGCGGGGCAGAGCCCTGCTCGGTGTCGGTCTCCATGGCGCGCTCACGGATCTTTTCCAGCGTCTGCTCACTGAGGATATGCTCTGCCTTGCAGGCATCCTCGGCGGCAGTCTTTTCGTCCACACCCAGCTGCATAAAGAAGTGGGTCAGCAGACGGTGACGGCCATAGATACGCTCCGCGATCTCGCGGCCCGGTGCCAGCAGGGTCAGGTTGCCCTCGCCGTCCACCGCGATATAGCCGTTCTCGCGCAGCTTCTTCATGGCAATGCTGACGCTGGCTTTGGTAAAGCCCAGCTCATTGACCACGTCAATGGAGCGCACTTTGCCCATACGCTGACTCAGCATCAGGATCGTTTCAAGATAATCTTCTGCGGATTGGTGGATCTGCATGGTATGTTTGCCTCCTGTCTGTGCCGGGATGCAAAGCACCACGGTTTCATATAGTACAAGATATCACACTTTTTGCCGATGTGCAAGCAATTCGCGGAAGTTTGTTAAAACAAACCAAATTTATCCTGCACAAATCTGCTGTTTTGCCGGTTTTTAGTCGGCCGCGTTTTGTGCAAAGGCGATAAATTATTTTGCTTCCAGATATGCCGCCGGGCCGGACTGGTACAGGTCGCCGCCGTGGGCATCCAGGATCACTGTCAGCGGCATATCCTTCACAGTCAGGCGGCGCACGGCTTCACAGCCAAGGTCCGGCCATGCGATCACTTCCAGCGTCTGCACGCTTTTTGCCATCAGCGCACCGGCCCCGCCAAGCGCTGCCAGATACACAGCCCCGTTGCGCACCACAGCCGCCTTTACAGTATCGTCCCGCTTGCCCTTGCCGATCATGATCTTATTGCCAAGGTCCAGCAGGCGCGGGCTCATGGCATCCATGCGGCCGCTGGTGGTGGGTCCCGCCGAGCCGATCACCTGGCCCGGGCGTTCCGGCGTGGGGCCAACGTAGTAGATGGCGCTGCCGGTCAGATCAAAGGGCAGCGGTTCGCCTTTTTCCAGCGCTTCGGTCATCCGCCTGTGGGCCTGATCGCGGGCGGTGTATACCACACCGGAAAGCAGCACGGTGTCGCCCGCCTTGAGCGGGGCAAGGTCCTCGGCCGTGCAGGGAGTCGTCAGTCTGTATTCCATCTTTGCCCCTCCTTACAGTTCCGCGCTTGCACGGCGGGTCACATGGCAGGAAACATTCACAGCCACGGGCAGACCCGCCACATGGGTAGGCATCTGCTCAATGGCAAGGCCCAGACAGGTGGTCCTGCCGCCAAAGCCCTGCGGGCCGATGCCCAGCTCGTTGATGGCGGCAAGCAGCTCCTGCTCCAGCTGTGCGTAATAGGGGTCCGGGTTCGGCACATCCAGCGGACGCAGCAGGGCCTTCTTTGCCAGATACGCCACCTTGTCAAAGCTGCCGCCCACGCCGATGCCCAGCACGATGGGCGGGCAGGGGTTGGAGCCTGCCAGCTTTACCGTGTCCAGCACGAACCTTTTGAAGCCCTCCACGCCGTCGGCGGGCTTGAGCATTTTGATCTGGCTCATGTTCTCGCTGCCAAAGCCCTTGGGTGCCACCGTGATGCGGCAGCCCTCGCCGTCCACCAGATGCACTGTGATGGCCGCCGGGGTGTTGTCGCCGGTATTGCCCCGGCGCAAAGGGTCTGCCACGATGCTCTTGCGCAGGTAGCCGTCGGTGTAACCCCGGCGCACGCCCTCATGGATGGCAGCTTCAAAGCTGCCGTCAATGTGCACATCGGTGCCAAGCTCCACAAACACGCAGGCCATGCCGGTATCCTGACAGATGGGCAGGTTTTCTTCTTTTGCGGCGGAAAGGTTCGACCACAAAAGGTCGAGAGTGCTCTTTGCCAGCGGCCACGGCTCTTCCTGCCGGGCCTTGTCCAGCGCCGCCTGCACGTCCTGCGGCAGGCGGGTGTTGGCTTCGATGCACAGCCGTGCAACGGTATCCGTGATCTCCTGTGCGGAAATGGTTCTCATAAACGCTTCCTCCGCTTACAGACGGGCAACGCCGGTCTCGCGGGCAGCCTTTGCCACGGCATTTGCCACAGCCTCGGCCACGCGGGGGTCGAACGCGCCGGGGATGATGTTCTCCTCGCTGCGGTCGGCATCGGTGATGAGGTCGGCGATGGCGTAGGCGGCAGCCAGCTTCATCTCATTGTTGATGTCCCGGGCGCGGACGCTCAGTGCGCCCTTGAACAGGCCCGGGAAGCACAGCACGTTGTTCACCTGATTGGGGAAGTCGCTGCGGCCGGTGGCCATCACCCGCACGCCGCCTGCCTTGGCCTCGTCCGGCATGATCTCCGGGGTGGGGTTGGCCATGGCAAAAACGATGGCATCCTTGTTCATGGTCTTGCACAGCTCAGTGGTCAGGATGCCGGGCTTGGAAACGCCGATGAACACGTCGGCACCTTCCAGTGCTTCCTTCAGGCCGCCCTTGACCTGACGGGGATTGGTCACCTCGCCCAGCCAGTTCTTGTGGGCTTCGGCGCTGTTGCAGCCCTTGTACAGGGTGCCGAACTGGTCCACTGCAATGATGTCCTTTGCACCAGCGGTCATGAGCATCTTGATGATGGCAGTACCGGCAGCACCGGGGCCGTTCAGCACGATGTGCACATCTTCCATCTTCTTGCCCACCACACGCAGGGCGTTGATGAGGGCAGCAGTAACGACGATAGCAGTGCCGTGCTGGTCATCGTGAAACACAGGGATGTCCAGCTCACGCTCCAAGGTCTCCTCGATTTCAAAGCATTCGGGGCTCTTGATGTCCTCCAGATTGATGCCGCCAAAGGTGGGCGCAATGGCCTTGCAGGCAGCAATGACGCTGGCAGCGTCGTGGGCATCGATGCAGATGGGGAAGGCATCCACGCCGCCGAACTCCTTGAACAGCACCGCCTTGCCCTCCATGACCGGCAGACCGGCTTCCGGGCCGATATCGCCCAAGCCCAGCACGGCGGTTCCGTTGGAAACGACAGCCACCATGTTGCCCTTGAAGGTGTACTTATACACGTCGTCGGGGTTTTCCTTGATCTTGCGGCAGGGTTCGGCCACGCCGGGAGTGTAGGCGGTGGACAGGTCATCGCGGGTGGCGACCTCCACCTTGCTCACGATGCCCACCTTGCCCTTGTGGGTCTCGTGCATTTCCAGAGCAGCTTTATTGTAATCCATTTGAATTTCCTCCAATATCTTACCGTCCTCGCCCTCCCCATTGCACAGCGATGACGGAAGGAGGAACTCCTCCAGTCTCGCATACGCTCGACAGCCCCCTCAGGGAGGGGCCTTATGTTCCCGGGAAGGCTCACTTATTTTTATTGTAACAGAACCGCCCGCCCATTTCCACCGGTTTTGGTCACTTTTGCGCCTGTAGACGGGCAAAAGTGATACAAACCCGCCGCAGGATTTGTGGAAATTTTGCAAAGAACTTTCCTTTTGCCGTCAGAACGTATATAATAAATGGGTATCTGTTCTGCCTGTACCGGTCTTTTGCTGTGCATCAGGCCGATTTTTATGGAGGTATTTCTTTTGAAAAACAACACCAAAAAACTCCTGTGCATCCTGCTGGCCATCGCCGCAGCGGTGTGCGTCATTTTTGCCTGTTTCATGCTGACAAAGCACAAGCAGACCGACAGCGCTTCTTCAGCTGCCGCATCCGTCTCGCAGTTTGGCTCTGTTGCCGACTTCGACTACGAGGCCTTTGATTACAGCGCTGGTCTGGACGAAAACGGCTATTGGAGCGGCATCAAAGCGCTGGACTATGTGACCCTGCCGGAGGACTTCGGCTCCATCGCCCTGAAGGAGAACGACCTGACCCCCACCGAAGATGAACTGCAGCAGCAGGTGGACAACCTGCTGAACCAGTACACCTCTTCCCAGCCCGTTACCGGCCGTGCCGCCCAGAGCGGAGATGTTGCCAACATCGATTACACTGGCACCGTGGACGGCGTGGCCTTTACCGGCGGCACTGCCACCGGCTACGACCTGACCCTTGGCAGCGGTTCCTTCATCGATGGCTTTGAGGACCAGATCATCGGGCACAATGTGGGCGATACCTTTGATGTGACCGTCACCTTCCCGGACGGCTACGGCGATTCCACCGATGCCGAGGGCAACACGATCACCCTCAGCGGCAAGGAAGCCGTGTTCAGCGTGACGCTGAACTCCATTTCCGAAAGCGTGACCCCTGAGCTGACCGACGAGTGGGTGGACTCCAACTTTGGCACCAGCGATGATCTGCACACCGTCGATGCCCTGCGCAGCTACTTTAACGATGCGCTGTATGCCACCAACTACGAGAACGCCATCGTGGACTACCTGATGTCGAACTCCACCTTCAAGGAGCTGCCCAGCGAGATCACCAGCTATTACATCCGCATGTTCCTGAACTACTACAACCAGTACGCCACCGCCTACGGCATGGATCTGAATGCTTTTGCCCAGACGCAGGGCTACACCGATGCCGATGCCATGCTGGCCGCATCCGACGCTTACTTTGAGCATCTGGCAAAGCAGGACCTGATCCTTCAGGCCGTGGCCGAGACCAAGAGCCTTGCTCCCACGCAGGAAGAGCTGGACGACGCCGAGAGCACCTATGCCGACACCTACGGCGAGAACCGTGCGCACCTGAACGCCCTGCAGTCCTGTGTGCTGGACTGGCTGGAAGAGAATTCCACCGTAGCGTAAAAACTCAAGAACCATTTAGAATGCCCTCCGCTTCGCGCTGGGCATATGCAGAGGATAATTTATCTTTAATTTGCAGCTCCGAAAAGCCTGCGGGCTTTTCGGAGCTGCTTTTTCACAGGAAGGGCCGGAGCTTTCAGATGCTGTTTTTCTTTGCGGCCCCTTCTGTGAAAAATGCAATACCGGACAGACCGCAGTCTGTCCGGTATTGCTCTAATAAAAAATAGTATTTCCGCTATTTATGCCCAGAGAAAAGCGGAGGGCATTTCAAATCGTCAGGCTTTTTCTTTCTTCCAGCCGTTCAGCTTCCAGAGCAGCCATGCATAGAAGTAATTCATCAGCAGGATGGCGATGCACCACAGCACCGACGCCTGCACACTCTGGTCATACACCTTCATGAAGGGATATGGCCCATCTACCACGCGCTGGATGTTCAGCCACAAAATGATGCCGCCGTACAGCACCGTGGGCAGCAGCGCCCACTTGACCGTACTGCGGGGCAGGCGCGGTGAGCGCTCCAGCAGCACAAAGGAGAAGATGGCCGCCAGCGGGTTGAGCAGGTGATGGTACAGCATGGAGCTGGTGCACAGCATGATGTACCAGCCGTTGCCGTCCTCATACATGGGACCCAGCACGAACACCACCGTGAGAAAGGTCATGGTCAGGCAGCAGGTGGCAATGTACTTGAGGGTGTGCAGCCAGCGCGGCAGTTCCCTGCCGGTAAAGATGCACACCAGCTGGCCCACCGCCACCATGGCGCAGATGCAGGCCGAAAGGATGTTGGAATCCTCGGTGTAAAAAATGAACATCTGCTCTTTGCCCCAATCCCAGCTCATGGGCAGGGCAATGGGCTCCGCCCAGACGATGAACAGGTTCAGTGCGATGGAGAGCAGGCGGCGCACTGTATCAGCAAATTTTTTCATGGAAAGCCTTTCCGTCTTGTAATATTTCCTCGAAAATTTGAAAAAGGGCAGGTCTCCCTGCCCTTTTTCAAAAAACGCTTTATTTTGCGGTGTTGATGAAGCTGCGGTTGTCCCACAGGTACTTGATGCCGGAAATGGCCGTCACGGCAGCCACCAGCCAGCACAGCACCACCGAGGCTCCCACAACCATGACCGTGGCATCCCAGGACACATTCGCCGCAATCGCCATGCCAAAGAAGTAGAAGATGATGCTCAGCATCTGCAGCACGGTCTTCACCTTGCCCCACATGTTGGCGGCGATCACCTTGCCGTCCTTGGCACCGGCGGCCACCATGCGCAGGCCGGACACAGCAAACTCGCGGGCCAGAATGATGCACAGCACCACCGGGCTGCATACGCCGTCCCGCATCATGTAAATGAAGGCCACAGTGGTGAGCAGTTTGTCGGCCAGCGGGTCGGCAAACTTGCCGAAGTCCGTTACCATGTTCCACTTGCGGGCCAGATGGCCGTCCAGAAAATCAGTAAAGCTGGCGGCAGCAAAGACGATGCCTGCGATCAGGTAATACGTCGGCTGGAAGGAGCCATCTGCGATGCCGTTCAGGCTGGTGAGGGACACAAAGACCATGAACACCGGCACCAGCAGGATGCGGGTCAAAGTGAGTTTATTGGGCAGATTCATACAGATTCCTCCAATTTGTTATTTTGCAACAGTACCATACAGATCGTAAAGGTCGCTGTCGTCCACCAGAACATCGTAGAACTGGCCGGGGTACAGCGGCTCCTCGCTGGAAACACACACATTGCCGTCCACCTCAGGAGCATCGCCGGTGGTGCGGCACAGATACAGGCCGCTCTCCTCGTCGATGCCGTCGCAAAGCACATGCACGGTCTGGCCCACCTTTTCGGCCTGCTTCTGGGCCATGATACCGGTCTGGATCTGCATCACCAGTTCGGCGCGCTTGTCCTTGACTTCCTGCTCGATCTGGCCGTCCATCTTGGCAGCAACGGTGTTCTCCTCGGCAGAATAGGCAAAGCAGCCCAGACGGTCAAACTTTACTTCCTTGACAAAATTGCACAGATCCTCGAACTGCTCCTCGGTCTCGCCGGGGAAGCCTGCGATCAGAGTGGTGCGCAGGGTGATGCCGGGGATCTCGCGGCGCAGCTTGCCAATCACCTCCAGCAGCTCGGCGCGGTTGGAGCGGCGGTTCATATTCTTGAGGATGGTGTCATTGCAGTGCTGGATGGGCAGATCGAGGTAGGGCACCACCTTCTCATTGCGCTTCATGGCGGCAATGAACTCATCCGTGATGCGCTCCGGGTAAGCGTACATAATGCGGATCCACTCGAGGCCCGGCACCTTGTTCAGCTTATCCAGCAGCTCGCAGATGCTGCCGGGCTTGCCCCAGTCCTCGCCGTAAGCGGTGGGGTCCTGTGCGACCACGATCAGCTCTTTCACGCCCTCACCGGCCAGCCAGCGGGCTTCGGCCACGCAGTCGGCCATATCGCGGCTGTGCAGCGGGCCGCGGATGCCGGGGATGGCGCAGTAGTGGCAGCGGTTGTTGCAGCCTTCAGCGATCTTTAAGTACGCATAGTGGGCAGGCGTGCCGATGACACGCTTGCCGCCCAGCGGAAAGTCCTTTTTGGCACCGTAGCTTTCCAGATGGTCCTCACCATGGAACAGGCGGGCCACGATGGTGTCGATGGCCTTGTTGGAGGCACAGCCCACCACCGCATCCACCTCGGGGATCTCTTCCTCGATCTGGCTGCGGTAGCGCTCGGCAAGACAGCCGGTGACGATGACCTTCAGCTCCGGGTTCTGCTGCTTGTAGGAGCAGGCTTCCAGAATGTTTTCAATGGCTTCGGTCTTGGCGCTCTCGATGAAGCCGCAGGTGTTCACAAGGATCACATCTGCTTCGGCCAGATCGGCCACGGTCTCGTGGCCGGCAGACAGCAGGATGTGCACCATCACATCCAGATCGACCTGATTCTTGGGGCAGCCAAGGGAAATACACGCAATTTTCATAGGGGATGATACTCTCTTTCTCTTTTGAGGGGTGCTTTTTATTCTTCTTCCGCTCTTTTTATCGCTTCTTTTATGACCGAATACGCAAAGCCGCGGCGCTGCAGGGCGGCCACCACAAGGTCGCGGCGGCCATCGGCCAGCTTTTTCATATAGCGGCTTTGCACCAGAGCGGCGGCAGCTTCCAGCTCCGGGCTTTCGCCGTCTGCGTCCGGGGCATAGACGCTTTCCAGCGCCTGCTCGATCTGCGCGCCGGAAAGGCCCTTCTGCCGCAGGTTCTGGGCCGCCGCACGGCGGCTCTTGCGGGCGGCAAGCAGGCTGTGTGCCCGGGCTTCGGCATAGCGGTCATCGTTTACGTAATCCAGCTCCACCATCTCAGCCACAGCAGCCGCTGCAGCCTGCTCGGTAAAGCCATAGCACAGCCGTTCATACAGCTGTGCCGAGGACATTTCCCGCGAGGCCAGCGCATCCAGTGCGCGGGCGCGGGCCTTGGCCGGGTCGGCGCACTTTTCTTCTTCCTGCTTCGGGCGGCGGCGTTTATAAAAGGACATTTAGTCCTCCACCATGATATCCAGTTCGCTCTCGCTGCTGCGGGCAGGAGCCTTGACCACCGGCTCCTTGGCATCTGCAGCCTTGGCGGGTTCTTCGGCCTTGGCCGCAGCGCCCTTGCCTGCCGGGCGGCGGGATGCGTACAGCTTATCGGCATTGGCGCGGATCTGGCCCTCGATGTCGTTTGCGATCTCGGGATTGTCCTTCAGGAACTGCTTTGCGTTGTCACGGCCCTGACCCAGACGGACATCGCCATAGTTGAACCATGCGCCGCTCTTCTGCACGATGCCCAGCTTCACACCCACATCGATGAGCTCGCTCATCTTGGAAATGCCCTCGCCGAACATGATATCGAACTCTGCCTCACGGAACGGAGGTGCCACCTTATTCTTGACGATCTTGGCGCGGGTGTGGTTGCCGATGAACTGGCCGGAAGAGTCCTTCAGGCCCTCCACGCGGCGGATGTCGATGCGCACCGAGGCGTAATATTTCAGGGCGCGGCCGCCGGTGGTGACCTCCGGGTTGCCGTACATCACGCCCACTTTTTCACGCAGCTGGTTGATGAAGACGCAGACCGTGTTGGTCTTGCCGATGACCGAAGTCAGCTTGCGCATGGCCTGACTCATCAGGCGGGCCTGCAGGCCCACATGACTGTCGCCCATTTCGCCCTCGATCTCAGCCCTCGGCACCATGGCGGCAACCGAGTCCACCACGATGGCATCGATGGCACCGGAGCGCACCAGTGCTTCGCAGATCTCCATGGCCTGCTCGCCGGTGTCCGGCTGGCTGACCAGCAGATTGTTGATATCCACGCCCAGCGCTTCGGCATAGGTGGGGTCCAGTGCGTGCTCCACGTCAATGAAGGCCACTTCGCCGCCCTGCTTCTGGGCTTCGGCCAGAATGTGCAGAGCCAGCGTGGTCTTACCACTGGATTCCGGGCCGTACACCTCAATGATGCGGCCGCGGGGCACACCGCCCACGCCCAGAGCCAGATCCAGACCCAGACTGCCGGTGGAAATGGCATCCACCTGCATGGAGGCGTTATCACCCAGCTTCATCACGGCACCCTTGCCGAACTGCTTTTCGATCTGGGCCAGCGCAGTGGCCAGCGCATCCTTTTTGGCCTCCGGCTCGGTCTTTTTGGTCGCCGGGGCAACGGTGTTGTTGTTCTGATTTTTTGCCATAGCGTGCTGCTCCTTTTCTTCCTGCTGCCCGCCGTGCGCGGGCTGTCCGTATACTTTCCAGTATAGTATACCACAAAATCAAAATATTACAACGAGAAGTTGTTTCTATTTTCACTTTTATTTTTCGGGTCTGTGGGCGATCATGCACCGGTCGTTGCCGCCAAAATCCTTGCGGCACTCAATGTCTGCCCAGCCGTTTGCAGCCAGCAGTGCCGCCACAGCCTGCCGCTGCTGCCAGCCGATCTCCAGCACCAGTGCGCCGCCGGGCCGCAGTGCATTCTGGTAATGCTCTGCAAGGGCACGGTAGAACACAAGACCGTCCTTTCCTGCTTCCAGCGCCATGGCCGGTTCCTGCGCCACCTCCGGCTGCAGATGCCGCATCTCCTCGGCGGTGAGGTAGGGCGGGTTGGATACGATCAGATCAAGCTGCCCTTCCGGCAGGCCCTGCCAGTAGGTGAACAGGTCGCCCTCCACCGGCTGCACCGCATAGGCTGGCTTTGCCTTTGCGCGCAGGGCGTTCAGCGCCGGCCCCCAGTCAAAGGCCGGGGCATCTGCCTGCTCAAACGCGGTAGGCTCCAGCAAGTCCTCCGTCTGCCCGCCCTGCCCTTTCAGGGCGCAGCGGCAGTTCTTTTCCAGATAAACAAAGGCTTCCGGGCTTTTTTCCACGCAGGTCACCTGCGCCGCCGGGCAGAAGCGCTTGACGCCCAGCCCCAGACAGCCGGTCCCCGCGCAGAGATCCAGCACCCGGGGCGCTGCAATGCCCGTCAGGGTATTGGCAGCCGCTTCCGCTACCACCTCAGTGTCTGCCCGGGGGCAGAGCACACCGGGGCCAACGGCAAGGTCAAAATCCAGAAAGCTCCAGATCCCGCACAGGTATTGCAGCGGTTCCCGCTGCTCACGGCGCGTGCAGAGGGCTTCCAGCTTTTCCGCTTCCTCCGTGGTCAGCACCCGGTCGGAAAGGCGGGCATCCCGCCCGGCTGCCACGCGGAACAGCTCCCGTGCATCGTAATCGGCATCCGGACACCCTGCAGCGGAAAGCCGGGCTTCCACGGCCCGCACCGCTTCGCGCGGGGTCAAACCAGCAATTACCATCTGCCATCCTCCGGGTCCTCGGGCAGCACAGGGGTCACAGCGGTAATGGCCACCTCGATCATGCTGTCGTCCGGTTCAAACACGGTCAGGTGCTGCACCCAGATGCCGGGCTGGCGGATGATGCGGGTGGCAATGTTATCGGACCGGCCGCACCACTTGAGCAGCTCATAGCTGATGCCCATGACCAGCGGCAGAAGCAGCAGCTTGAACAGCACCCGCAGGCCGATGCTGCCCCACGGCAGCACGCTGTAGAGGAACACGCTGACGATGACCACCAGAATGAGGAAGCTGGTGCCGCAGCGCGGATGGAACCGAGTGTACTTGCGCACATTCTCCACGGTCAGCTCATCACCGGCCTCATAGCAGGCAATGGTCTTGTGCTCGGCACCGTGGTACTCAAACACGCGATGGATCTCCTTCATCTTGGAGATGGCCACCATATAGGTGAGGAAGATGCCAACTTTCAGCACCGCTTCCAGCACCACCTTGGCCCAGCGGCCCAATGTTACAAAGTGGTTCACACCGCCCACGATGAGGGTGGGCAGCACGGTGAACAGCAAAATCGCCAGCAGGCCGCCCAGTACGGCGGCACAGGCCAGCAGTGCGTCCTCTGCCTTTTTGCCCAAGTGGTCGCCCACCCATTTTTCAAAGGCAGTCTCTTCCTCTTCGGGGTCGTAGTCGTCACCCATGCTCACCTGAGCCGAGTACATCATGTAGCGGTAGCCCACGATCAGGCTTTCGATCATGGAGATGGCACCGCGCACCAGCGGGATCTTTGTCCAGATGCCGTGGTTCTTCACAGGGTCGATCTTGGTCTCAATGGTGCCGTCCGGCTTGCGCACGGCACAGCAGATGAGCTTCGGGCCGCGCATCATGATGCCTTCCATCAGCGCCTGCCCGCCGACGCTGGTCTTAAAACGTTCCTTTTTGGGTTGATTCATTGGGTTCTCCTATCGGATCATATTTTTCCTGGCTATTCTACCACAGAATTGTGACAAAATCTTCACGCCTTATGGTACAGCGGCAAGCCCAGTGTGACCACTGTGCCGCGGCCCAGCGTGCTCTTGATGTCCATGGTGCCGTCCAGTGCAGTCATGATGGAATCCACCAGCGCAAGGCCGATGCCGCTGCCCCGCACCGAATTGCTGCCCTTGTAGAACTTGGTCTTGACATTCTCAAGGTCTTCCGGCGGGATGCCGCGGCCCTGATCGATGATCTCCGCAAAAGCCTTGTATTCGCCCGCCCACAGCTTGACCGTGATGCGCCCGCCGGGGGCCGAGTACTTGATGGCGTTGTCCATGATGTTGATGAACACCTGCCGCAGACGGTCCGGGTCGGCATAGACCGGGATCATCTCCTCCGGCTCGGTGTAGCTGAGCACAAGGCCCTCGCGCTGGATGCGTGCTTCACAGAACAGCACCGCATCGGTCAGCTCTGCCACAAGGTCCAGCGGGCGGCAGTCCATACGGATGCGGCCGTTCTGCAGACGGCTGAAATCCAGCAGCTCTTCCACCATGTTGTACAGGCGGCCCGTCTCATTGTTGATGATCTCAAGGCCCTTGCGGTAGTTCTCGTCTGCCGGGTCGTCCAGTGTGCGCAGGGTCTCCACCCAGCCCCGGATGGAGGTGAGCGGCGTGCGCAGCTCGTGAGAGACGGAACTGATGAACTCGTTCTTCATCTTCTCGGTCTCTTCCAGCCCTTCGGCCATCTGGTTGATGGTGCCGCGCAGGCGGTCCACCTCGTCGTGCTCGTTGCCGGTGACCGGCAGGCGCACATCCAGCTCGCCCCGGGCGATGCTGGCTGCGGTGCGCTCCACCTGTCCCAGCGGCACCACGATGCTGCGGATGAAGTACAGGCCGGACATCACGGTGAAAGCAAGGATCACCGCCGCGATCACAACACTTACCGCGATGGCGTTCTTGATCTGCGCTCCCACAAGGGTCAGGCTGGTGACAAGACGCATCGCCGCCACATCCTCGGCGGCATAGGGCACCAGATAGCAGGCCGCCATCACCAGCTCGCCGGACTGGGTGCGGTAGACCGCCACACCAAGGCCATCAGAAGCCTCCTGCGCCTGCTCAAAGTCGATGCCGGTCACAATGCCGTCCGCATTTGTGCCGCTGGAGGACGCAATGACCCCGCCATAGCTGTCCAGCAGCATGAACTCGTATTTGTCCTTATCGGCAAACTGCTCCACCATGCGGCGCAGGGCCACGCTGCGGGTAGCCGCCGTGCTCTGCACCGTATCGCCGGTGTACATTTTCAGCTGGCCGGACACCGAAGAGAACCGCCGGTACATGGTCTGCTGCACGCTGTTATAATAGCTGCGTGTGTAGTTGTACAGGAACATGGTTTCGGCCAGCAGCACCAGCAGCACGGTGATGAGCAGATTGCCCCGCAGCCACCGGCGGGTGATCCCGCTTCTCATTCTTCCCATCTGTAGCCGTAGCCCCACACAGTAAGGATATGGGTGGGATGGCTGGGTTCATCCTCCACCTTCATGCGCAGACGGCGGATGTTCACATCCACGATCTTCACGTCACCAAAATAGTTCTCGCCCCAGACACCCTTCAAGATCTTCTCGCGCACCAGCGCAATGCCGGGGTTGCGGAAGAACAGCTCCATGATCTGGAATTCCACCTGCGTCAGCTCAATCGGCTGGCCTGCCTTGAGCAGCACGCGGCGGTTCTCGTCCAGCACAAATTCGCCGCTGGTGAGCATCCCCAGCGGGTTTTCCTTTTCTTTTTCGTCCCCGCCTGCAGTACGGCCGACGCGGCGGCACAGCGCTTTCACACGGGCCAGCAGTTCGCTTACGCTGAAAGGCTTGGTCATATAGTCATCGGCACCAATAGAAAGGCCGCGGATCTTGTCCTGCTCCTGTCCCTTGGCGCTGAGGATGATAATGCCGATCTTCTGATCGGTGCGGCGGATGGTCTCGCACAGGGAGAAGCCGTTCATGCCCGGCAGCATCACATCCAGAATGGCCGCATCGCAGCCCGGCTTCTTCTCCAGCAGCGGCAGAGCCGCCTCGGCGCTTTCGGCCTCCACAGCCTCCATGCCCGCAAGGCGCAGGTTCAGCGCGATCATCTCGCGGATGTTGGCTTCATCTTCAACGACAAGCACTCGTACCATGAACTGTTCCTCCGTTCTTTAGTTGAGCAGATACAGCGCCTTGGACAGGCGGTAATTTTTATCACGGATCTCCACATCCGGGGCAAGCTTCGCCTGCATCTGGCGGGATGCCACGATGCCAAGGCGGGTCCAGCCCTTCAGGCTGGAGGTGGTGCGCACCAGACGCAGGGTCATTACCAGCTGGTCTTCGTCCACCGTGCGCAGCTCCACTGCACCATCATATTGTTCGCTGTCGGTCAGTTTGAGGTTTCCCTCCCACTCCATGGGCAGCTCGATATAGCAGTTGGTCTCTTCGTCCAGCAGCCCGAAGCTTTTTTCCGGGTGCGGGCTGGTATAGTCCATCCACACGATAAAATCCATGCGGCGGCTCTGGCTCATGTTCAGCAGGCCCGCTTCGTCCGGCTGGGTGGGGATCTCCACGATGCCGTCGCCGTCCAGATCCTGACTGACCAGACTGGGCACATTGCGCAGGGATGCGGTGTAAAGCTTTTCGGTGCTGATCTGATCGGCAGGCACCATCTGCTGCGTGTCCTCGTCAAAACGCAGCAGCACGCTGGCCAGATTGTTGCCGGAAATGCCGGTCCAGCCATCCAGCACCAGATAATGCCTGCCGTCCGCACCCACACCCGCCGCCACCGAGGCGCAGCCGGCGAACCGATTGGCGGAAAGGCCCATAACAGCCACCTGCTGGAAGCTGCCCTCTTTATCCACGGTCAGCAGTTCGATCTGCACGCCGCCGTCCTCCAGCGTAGACATCAGGATCAGGTCCTGATTGCCGCCGCCGGTGATATCCTCCACCAGATACTGCTGGTACTGCTGCTCCAGGATCGTGGAAAGCACGCCGTCGGTGTAGGAATACACAGCCAGATAATGGTCGCCCTGTGCCGCTGTATAACCCACCACCAGTTGGGTGGCATCGCCGGGCTGCAGCTGGGCCAGCCCCACCGACTCTACCGTGTCTGCAAGGCCCTCTACGTTCTGGCGCACATGCCAGATGTCGGCATCATCCTTCTGCAGGATGGCAATGCACACGTTGGAGCTTTGGGCGGTGGTGTAAAGCACGGCGGCATCCTGCCTGCCGTCACCGTCCAGATCCTGCAGCAGGAAAGGCGAAAGCAGGTCGCCCTGCATGGGATATTTGAGCTGTGCGCTCTCCCCCAGCCAGTCGTTCAGGGCAGTCTGCACATCGCCGTAATCGCCGGAAAGCTTGGGCGCACGCAGAAGCTCTTCCACCTGCACCTGTTCACCGGGCATGCTGCAGCCTGCCAGAAGCAGGCACAGCAGCACGCAAGCCAACCACCGGCCAAAATGATTCGGATGTTTCAACCGCTGCGCCTCCTCTGTGTGGAAAACTTGTCCGGCCAAAGGCCGAAAACATGCTATTGTCAGTATACCACGGGCCGGGCGCAATTCCAACACCCGAAAACGAGAAAAGGGGCTGCCGCACCACATTTGGTGCAGCAGCCCCTTCGGGGTCCTGATTTTTATTCTTCGGTCTTGTCAAACAAGCCTTTTTCTTTTGCGGCGTTCCAGGTCAGGCAGGTGCGCAGCTTGCTGACGGGGAAGGCCGGGTGGAATTTATTGTTGTCCGCATCGTCCTTCATCAGATCCTGCTCCACTGCCCAGCGGGCGGCCTTTTGTGCATCGGTATCGCCCTCGTCGATGTCGCTGTAGAGGGCGGTGCTTACAGGCTCAGGCTTGCCGGCGTGCTCCCACAGCAGCTCGGCCAGCTCAATACGGTTGGAGGGCATTGCAATGCCGGGCATATTGATGACGCGGTAGATGCCGGTACCGGCTTCATAAGCGATGACGCCCGCGGCAGCACCGATCACCACAGCGGAGAGCGCGCCATCGATGTTGTCGGTATCGCTGGGTCCAACCGGGTCAACAGGCTCCTCCGGATTGGAATCATCCGCGAAGGTTGCTGTCACCTCCACATCAGCATTCGGCATGGTAAAGGTCACCTTGGTGGGGTCGTTCTCGTCCGGGGTCTTCAGGAAGGTGTCTGCTTTCTGTTCCTCACCGCCTACCTTCACCGTCCAGCTGATGAAGTGCTGTCCCTCCGGCACAGTGGCTGTCAGGTGCACGGTTGTATACTCCGGCAGTCGGCTGCCGCTCTGTACGGGCGTATCGATGCCGTCAATGGTCGCCGTCACATGGTCGCCGACCCTCAGAGTGGGGTTCAGAGTGGGGTTGCTCGCAAAGTTTGCCGTCACTTCCACATTCTCACTCGGCATCGTAAAGGTCGCCTTGGTGGGGTCGTTCTTGTCCGGGGTCAGGAAGTTGTCTGCTTCCTCACCGCCTACCTTCACCGTCCAGCCGGTGAAGCGCTTTCCCTCCGGCACAGTGGCTGTCAGGTGCACTTTGGTGTCTGCGGCCACAGGGACATTCAGCACTTTGTCCTCAAGCTCTGCGGTAACATTCTCACCGGTAATCACACTGTACATCGAGCGCACATAGCCGCAGGTGTCGCAGTAAGGATCTGTTGCATCGGTGTAAACATGGGGGGCTTTCGCCACCTGTTCAGCCGTCAGACCCGGGCAGTTTGCAGTAGTGCACTCCCTCCAGTGTTTGGTACCGTCATGTTTCCACTGGTAATTATGCCAATGCACATTCAGTACGACATTCATTTTTTTGTTGTTTTGTCCGATATCATAATCGTAGCGGAACGTCTTGGAATTGGGATCAACCGTAAGGGTATTCCCATTGATTGTGCCGCCACCCGTAGCAGTTGCTTTGCTTGCGTCAAAGTGTCCCGGCAAAGTGGTAAGGTCAAACTTTCCATCACCTTCAACTGCAATATTATAGCTGCAGTCCTTCCCCTTAAACTCCTCCAAAGCCGTATTGTTCGTTGCATCCAGCGACGTCAGATTTGTATTAGAAACATACAAATCCTCCAGATTCTTGTTCGCACTTACATTCAATTCCGTCAGATTTGTATTAGAAACATACAAATCCTTCAGCTTCGTGTTCGCACTTACATCCAATACACTCAGTGGGTTTCCTCCGCAGCTTAACCATTCCAATTCTGTCTGATTCCCCAGATCCAGATTGCTCAAGTTATCCCTATAACACCCGAGCTCTTTAAGTTTTTTATTTTCACTGACATCCAATTCTGTCAGATTGTTGTCTCCGCAGCTTAATTTCACTAATTTCTTGTTTTGACTTACATTCAATGTATCCAGGTGGTTATCTTGACAATCAAAATCTTCCAGCTGCTCATTTTTGCTCACGTCGATCGACGGTAACTCATTGTGCCCACAGTAGAATGTTTTCAATAGCGGCAGCCCGCTTACATCCAGCTCTTTCAATTGGTTATGATGACAGTTAAGATATTCCAGCTTTTTGTTATGGCTCAAATCTATCTCCGTCAGATCATTATAAACGCAACTGAACTCCCAGATTTCCGTAAAATACTCGATTCCCTTTAGGCTTTTTATTGGTTGACCCTCCCAAAGATTATCACAAGTAATCCACTTTGCGGCCGCGATCTCACTTGGGCTGAAATACTTGTCGCGATTTTTATCCCATTCTCCCGCCACATAGTCTCTAAAATTTTCGTCCGGAAAGTTTTTCTCGTTGATTGCAATATACTCCTCCGGCACAGCAGCATCCGCCTGCGCACTTACGCCATTTTCCTGTTCTTCCGCCCCCGGCTCCGCCGCAAATGCGCCCACCGGCAGAACCGACAGCATCATGCACACCGCAAGTGCTGCACTGAGAAGTCTCGTACTCTTTTTTCTCATGTTCTCTTCCCCTTTTCGTTTGTTATTTTGCAGGCACCCACCCCAAAAGGCACCGTCTGCATTTTAAGTTTACCCCCCCATACAACATATCAAGAGGCATTTTGCTAGAAAATAGGTTCGAGTTTTTAGTGGAATTGTTAAAATGTTTACGGTTTGGCCCGTTATTCCCGGGAACATTCAGAAGCAATGAAAATGCCACGCAAAAAAAAGCCCTCTCCCATTGCTGGGAAAGGGCTTTTGAACACTGTATCAAACAGTCAGAGCAGATCAGACGAGCTCCAGAACTGCCATCTCAGCAGCGTCGCCGCGGCGAGCGCCGA
>ERZ772871.184-NODE-184-length-90087-cov-6.40356_pt1 | contig 90087 bp, 77 predicted proteins | sample MGYA00511899_ERZ772871 | MGnify/ENA primary metagenome ERZ772871 (study PRJEB29015, sample SAMEA2737693) | human gut metagenome | biome: human gut; feature: human-associated habitat; material: faeces | place: China | collected 2012 ...
AATGTTAACGCCGTTTCCGTACATTTAAGTGTTAGGAAATCTTATGGTCACACCAATGATCAGAAGCCTGGCCTTGTTGATTTCCTTGAGTTTGTTTTCGAAAGCGCCTTCACTGTAGGCTTTGGAAAGGGACTCAATTAAATCCTTGGCATTGAAAAACCGCACCGTCATGCCGGAGCGGACGGCTCTGACTCCCAGCCCGATGGCCAGATGTGTCTTCCCAACCCCCGGAGGCCCGACCAGGACGACATTTTCTCCGTTGCCGATCCACTCCAGGCTGCACATTTCTCGGAAAAGCCCCGGATCAATGGAGGGCTGAAAAGTGAGGTCAAAGTCCTCCAGCTCCTTAATCACCGGGAAATGAGCGCCGCGCATCCAGATGGAGCAACGGTTGGCATTGCGCCGCTGGATTTCCTCACCGAACAGAAACGCAAGGGCCTCCCGGACCGTCATTTTGTTTTCAGTCGCGGCCTTGAGCAGGTCTTCCAGATTGTCCCGAATGAATGTCAGTTTCAGACGGGCAGCGCAGGCCTTAAGCTCTTTGTCGGTTTCCCTCATGGGCGAACTCCTTCGGGTTCAGCCCCAATAAACAGCGCGTTGTACTGCGCAGAGTCTCCCGGAATGCCCGGGCCAGCCTTTTGATACTCCTGATAAACGGGGTCCTGCTGAAGGATTTTTTTTTCTGCCTCGAAGATCTTTGAGGCATCTCTCGGGGTTGACATCGGCTGCTGGCGAGGCGAATATGCATCTGCGGTTTTATCCAGGCGGATGATTGGCTTCTGCCCACAGAACACCTCGAGGGTTTGTGAGCTTACACGGAGTCGGACCTCTTGCAGCCGACAGGCATCGGGGAGTCGATAGAGGCGGTTTTCCAAACGGATAAAACCGCTTTTATCTGCCTTTCTCGGGTTCTTCATGGTATACCGGGAAAGGCTGGTACCCACAGCCCTGATTTCAACACAGCAGCACAGTCTGGAAGACCACCCCACGGAGAAATCCCTTTGCCAGGGAAGAGGGACTTGATCTTCAGCACGAAATACTCGAAGTCTCTGAAGCCGAAGGCCAGCCGCTTGGCCACTTTGATCTTGTTGTTGGCTCCTTCGAGCGGGCCGGTGCCTCGTTTGAACTGTCCGGCATAAACAATGCCTTCTTCGCGGCGGCTGAGCATACCGGCAAACCGCCGGGCCGGCTTGAAATCATGTTTAATGGGATGGTCAGCCCCTGCAGCGGAGCATTATTCAGCGACCATCCATCATGAAACCTGCACTAGAAAACAAAAGGAGCGCCCTTATTTCTCAGAAGATAACCCCGCCCGGGGTTATAACTGAGTTATCCAAAAAAAAGGAACGCTCCACCATGAATTCTACCTTCTCAAGCAACCCCGCTGTTGTCATCGGCATTGATCTTGCCAAAAGCCACTGCGATGTCGTCGGCTACGACAAGGACCGGAAGATGGTGCTCAAGCGCCCCCGCATCTCACACAGGAAACTGCTTGAGATGCTCTCAAACATGCCCCGCGCCGTTGTGCTGATGGAAGCCTGCGGCGGGAGCCACTGCTTCGTCCGCAAGGTGAAGGCACTGGGGCACGACGGCCGGCTTCTGAACCCGGGCGACGTGAAGCGCATCCGGGGCGGCCACCAGAAGAACAACATGCTTGACGCGGCCTACATCGCCTGGGCCTGGTATATCCCGGGAATCACATTTGTGGCCGCAAAAACCCAGGCCCAGCAGGATCTCCAGGTCCTGCAGCGTATTTATCAAGGCTATGTGAAGATCCGCATAGAGCTTGGCAATCGGATCCACGCCCTGCTGCTCGAATACGGTCTTCACAGTCCCCAAAAAGCAGCCTTCATTGCCGAGAAGCTGCCCGCTTTCATAGAGGAACACCCCGATGAGCTGTCACCTTTGGCCCGGGAAGCGGTCCTGGAGCTTCGGGACAGCTGGCTGCGGGCCTTGGAACGCGAGTGGCAGACCGGGCAAAGGTATGACAGGCTCGTGAAAGAGAACGATGACGCGAAACGTCTGATGACGATTCCGGGCATCGGCGTCAAAAGCGCCGGAGCGCTGCTCGTGCACTGCGGGGAAGCCTCCCGGTTTCGCGACAGCCGGCAGTTCGCCGCCTCGCTCGGGCTGGTACCCCGGCAGAATTCGACTGGAGACCGGGATACCCTGGGACACATCACCAAGAGAGGCCCCAAACATCCCAGGTCCATGCTGGTTCAGGGAGCCGCTGCCCTGATGATTCGGGCCGACCGCCTCGAGGGAGCCCTGGGCGACTGGGTTCGGAAAATCAAGGCTTCCGGAAAGAAGTACGGCGTCAAGGTCTGTGCCATTGCGGCCAAGCTCGCCCGCATAGCGTGGCGAATCCTTCGGGAAAAGGACGCGGCGTACAGGCCTCAAGCTGCTGTACCGGCCGGGGCCGCAGCCTAAGGCTGAATCAATCCCAAAAATTCTCAGGACCACGAAGGCCAATGTTGTCGTGACGATCCGGCTTAAGGCGACGGGAAGACGCAGGTAGCTGAAATAGTTTCTAAGACTGCTGGTTTTATAGTGCGTTCCCATCGCACCCGAATCTCACAAAGCGGCGAGGAAAAGAAAATCTTCCTCATGAAGACCGCGGACGTATTGCTGTGAAGCCTCTTCATCACAAGAAGAGCTGGCGCCACGAACGCAGCAGCCTGAACGGTTTTGAAAATACAGGAGAAGAAATAACAGGCACAATTCATAGCTCGCCGCCGGCAAAGTGGGCGCGCGCAAGTGTTGGGATCATGCGCGCGCGGGTGCGGCGGCTCGAGCTCTGTACCTGTTGTTCAATTTAACCTTTTTCGGACCTCTTGAAGGAAAGATAGCCATGCCAGCGCATGGCTCAGGGAAACTACGCCCCTAACTGTTAGCCTGTATTTTGCATGAACGATGGCGGGCTAAGAATTTATTTCCAAACAAATTCAATGCTGTGGATGCAAAAAAAGGTGGAATTCCCGGTATAATTCGTATTGCACACAAAAACCAGAAAAACCACCTTTATTATGTATTCTACAAGCATCCGAGACGGTTTTGGCCGCAGCGTTGACATTCTTAACAATTCCAATCGGAGCCCGGCCAGGTCGCCTCAAGCGCCCAGGCCGTGAGCGAGGCCGTCGCCTCCTGGGAAACCGACGAATACAAAAAGGACTGGGGCCTTGCGGCCATGCACGCCTCCAAGGCTTACGCGCTCGGCTTCCACGGCCAGGGCACGGCGGTCGGCATCATGGACTCCGGGGCGCTCATCCAGATTCACCCGCAGTTGACGGGCGACCGTTTCCACGCCTCGACGGCCGACGCAGAGTACGGCTCGAGCGGCGAGCGCTATCCGCAGCACTCCGAGGAGAAGGGCCGCGGGGAGTACACGCCTGGCCTGGGCGCGGGCACGACCATCAGCGGCAGCTGGATCAAAGGCGTGAACGACAGCCACGGCACCCATGTGACGGGCACGGTGGGCGCTAACCGCGACGGCGAGGAGTTCCACGGCGTCGCCTGGGGCGCCGACCTCTGGATCGGCAACACCGGCGGCACCGACGACACGAACTACGGGCCGTTCCAGGACTATAAATTCTTCAAGTCGGACTGGAGCGCCCTGGCCGACAACGTCGAGAAAGCCAACGGCCAAGAGCGCGGGGGCTTCATCAATAACTCCTTCGGGACCAACACCCGCAGGGTCGAGACCGATCCCAGCGCCAAAGGCCCGGACGGCGGCAAAATCGCGGCCCATAACCCGACCAACACAGTTTCGGAAACCGAATACGAGTATTTCCTCTTCAACAACCGCTATGTCGGGCGCGGCGGCACGGTGAGCTGGAACCAGTCCTTCGTGGACGCCGCCTATGAGGCGGTGAAAGACAAGAACGTCGTGCAGGTGATCACCACAGGCAACCGCGACTTTGACAACCCGTTCTACCGCCCGCTCTACCCCTACTTCAACCCGGATGCGGAAAGCCGCTGGGTGGCTGTGGCCGGGCTGCAGCAGAGCGCGGACGGCACCAGCTACGAGCTCGTCGGCCGCTACAATGAAGCCGGCAACGCGAAATGGTGGACCGTGGCCGCTCCCGGCAGCAAGATTTACGGCTCGACGGTTTCCGGTGAAGGCGAAGCGGACTATGGATACAAGAGCGGCACCTCGATGGCAGCGCCCCACGTGACGGGCGCGCTCACGGTGCTCATGTCGCGCTACCAGGACATGAACGCGCTGCAGGTTCGCGACGTCATGTTCACGACCGCGAACCACAAGAACCCCGACGGCTCGAACATGAAGGGATGGGACAACCATGACGGGAGCACGCCTGCGGACGGGCAGGTCTCCGACCGCATGGGCTGGGGCGTTCCCGATCTCGACAAGGGCATGTACGGCCCCGGGCAGTTCCTCGGGCACTTCGACTACAACATGGCCCGCACCCCGCTCGACGTCTGGACCAACGACATCTCGCAGGTCGCCCTTGACCAGAGGAAAGCCGAGGACGCCGCCTGGAAGGCCGCGGCTGAAAAGTGGATGGCCAACCCGACTCTCACGCTGGGCGAAGAATACACCGACACTGAAAGAAGGCTCCTCGGCGACATTCTCCTCGATACCGCTGACGACATCGTCGGCATTACCGAAGAAAACGAAAAGATCGACCAGTCCGACGCCGTCGCCTGGCGCAAGGCCTATTACAGCAAGCGGCTTGAGGCGATCAAGGCGAAGATCGAGCAGGGGCTCTACAACGGCTCGCTCACCAAGCGCGGCGAAGGCACGCTGGTCATGACCGGCAACAACACCTATCGCGGCGGCACGGTCGTCGAGGCGGGAACGCTGCTCGGCTTCAATGACTCGTTCGGCGTCTCCGAGCCCGAGTCTGACGCGGCAGCCGGCAGCCCCGCGGTGCCCGCGGCGGCAGCCCCCGTCTACGGCAACGGCAAAGTCACGGTCAACGGCGGCACCTTCGGCCTTCTCAGCTCCTATGACGACGGCTTCACGAAGACCGGCGTGAACACCGACACGAACAGCGGCCACTCCGTCGACGTCACCGTGAACAACGGCGGAACGCTGGGCGTGGCGGCCGGCCAGAGCGTCGAGGCGGGCAGCCTCACCTTCAATGAAGGCGCCAAGGTCTCCGTCATCTCCACGGACCGCGACACGGCGGCCGAGGCTCTGCGCGGCCAGGCTCAGAGCGGCACGATCAGCGCGGACTCCATCACCGGGGCCGCGAACCTTTCTGCCGCGACGGACTACGCCCTGCTCAAGACCGATGTGAATGTCGAGGGCAGCACCCTGACGGCCACGCTCTCGCGCGACGAAACGAAGACCCTGGACTCGTACGCGAGCACCGGCATTGGGCGCTCCATTGCGAAACAGATTGAGAGCGCGCCCGACAGCGTCGCGTTCAACGCCCTGGGCGTTTCGACCAAGAAGGAAGTGAGCAGCGTGCTCGACGCTCTGGACAGCGACTTCTATCTGTCGGCCCGCAACGCGACCGTCACCAACGCGCTCACGCTCGCGCGCACGGTGAAGGACCAGGCCAACGGCGCTGGCGACGCCCGCGTGGTGGAAATGAAGGACGGAACCGCCCGGATCTGGGCGACCGGCATGGGGGCCTGGGCCGACCTCGACTACAACGCCGACTTTGACTCCGACTACTACGTCGGTCGCGTGGGCGGCGAAGTCGACGTGGGCAGCACCACCAAGCTCGGCGCCTTCTTCGGCTACGGCCAGTCGAAGTACGACAGCAGCGAGGGCAAGATCGACAGCGACGACCTGCACCTCGGGCTCTACGGCGTCACGAACCTCGAGCCGGTGAAGCTCACCTACGGCGCGTCCTACACCTGGCAGGACCGCGACAACACCCGCAAGTTCCGCCTGGGCGACCTGCGCGAGGACAGCAAGCACAGCACCGACGCCCATGTCTTCCAGGTCTTCGGCGAGGCGGCCTGGACGGGCCTGAACACCGCCGGCTACGCGTTCGAGCCCTACTTCGGCCTCTCCTACATGCGGGTCGACTCCGACCGGGTGAAGGACGAGGCCGCGGGACTGCCGCTCGCAACCGCGGTTGACGACTCGAACATCGGCATCACCACGCTCGGACTGCGCGCAGCCGCGAACTTCAAGGCGGGCAGCGTCGACCTGCAGCTCAAGGGCGACGTCGCCTGGAACCACTTCTTCGGCGACAACCGCCCCGAGGCGCAGTTCCAGGTGCTCGATGCCGGCTGGACGAAAATCAAGGGCGAGAAGCTCTCCGACATGGCGACCGTGGGCGTGGGGCTTGAGGCGAAGTTCACGAAGAACGCGACCCTCGGGATCTTCTACACGGGAGCCTTCGACGGCGACGTGACCTCGCACGGAGCCGGTGCGCACCTGCGCATCAACTTCTAACCTCGTCTGCCGGGGCTTCTCTTCTCAGAGAACTCCGGCAGCGCCGGGCATGACAGGCATCGCGAACACCTTTGCGATGCCTGTTTTGACAGCCTCCGTCCGCCCGGGATGATCCCCCCTGCTGCGCAGCGCTGCTGCAACAGGGGGACGGATCACGGGTTTTCACATTCTTTTTGTGATATGATATAAGTAAATTATCTTAAGTATTTTTACATTTAATTCATTGCTATCCGAACGTCCAATGCTGACCGCTGCACAGGCTCCCCATCCACAGCCCGTGCCGCTTTTTTTCCAAGTAAGGAGAGACAGATGAAAGTTCGCACTACGCTGCTTGCGGCCGCCCTCACCGGCGCGCTCGCGGCTTTTTCCCTGCAAGCCCTCGCCTGCTCGACGGTGATCGTCGGCAAGGCGGCTTCCGCCACCGGAAACATTCTCATCGGCCACAACGAGGACAACGGCGGGCGCATCTTCAACCCGCAGTACTACGTTCCGCCCGCGACCCACAAGGCGGGAGAAATGATCACGTTCGAGCCCGCTGCGGCTCAAATCCCGCAGGTCGGGAAAACACTCGGCTTCTACTGGTCGCAGACGCTTTCCACGGAGGGTTCGTCCTTTTCTGACGGATTTGTAAACGACGCAGGCGTGATCATCGTCTCGAACGCCTGCACGGGCATCTACGACACCGACCAGAAGCTGACCGACGGGGGCGTGGGCTACGGCATCCGGCGCCTCATGGCCGAACGCGCGCATTCCGCCCGCGAGGCGATCCAGATCGCAATCGACCTGCTCGGCAAATACGGCTACTTCTCCGAGGGCCGCACCTACACGGTGGCCGATGCGAAGGAAGCCTGGCAGATCGCCATCCACAAGGGCGACACCTGGGTCGCGCGCCGCGTGAAGGACAGCGAGGTAGTCTACATCCCCAACAACTTCATGATCGGAGTGGTGGACGCGACCGACAAGAACAACGTGATCGTGTCGCCGGGGCTGATCGAGCGCTCGATCAAAAACGGCCGCTACAAGCCCGCAAAGCCCGGCGTTTACACAGACTTCAACTACCGGCTCGCCGTGCAGCCGCCGGAGCGCCGCGCCGCCCAGTACAACTTCAGCCGCAACCAGCTCGCCTGGAACTATATCCTCGGGCAGAAGATCACCGACCCGGAGTCTTTCCCCTATTCGGCCACGCCTTCGCGCAAGTTCACGCTCGACGACGTGAAGGCGATTCTGAGGCTGCACGAGGAGAAGTTCGGCGCCGAGGACGGCGGCTGGCTGCACTACCGGGGATTCGGGACCTGCCGCGTCACCTCGCACGAATCGCTCGTGCTCGAGCAGAACAAGAACCCGAAGCTCATCTCGGGCTACCGCACTTACTCGCGTCCCTGCGAATCGCCCTACATCCCGTTCTTCCCGCTCGCGAAGCCTGACCGGAGTCTGTCCTACATGACGCCCGCCGAGGCCACCGCGGAGCAGTTCCACGCCATTGACAAGCGCTTCGATTACCGGCCCTCCTACGGCGCGACCGCCTTTGTGAACAACGCGAATGCGGTCGACTATCTCGCGGGCAGCGCCTACGAGTCGAACCGGGAAATGATCGCGAAGCTTGAAAAACGCTGGGCAGGCGAACGCGCCTCGATGCTCTCCAGAGCGCGGAAAGGCTTCGTGAAGAAGGACTCTTCGGCCACAATGAGGACGCTGCACCGCTTCAACAGCACGAAGCTCCATGAGGCGCAGGCCGCCGTCAAGGAGCAGCTGCGCAGGATCACGCCCTGGCGCGTTCAGGCGATGAGCCGCGAACTCGATCCAGCGAGCGACGGACCCGTCACCTTCGTGCTCTTCAGCAGCAAAGGGTTCGATGCGAGGAAGATCGACAAGGACCACACCTGGGCAGGCCTGAGCCACGAGTCGATCACGAACGGCAAGACCCTCTCGGAGAGCACTGGAAAAGCGGTGGGGTTTGAGGAAAAGGACGTGAACGGCGACGGGCTGCCCGACATGGCGATCACGTTCCGCCAGAAGGATGTCGCAAAGAACATGCTCCCGGGCGTGTCGTACGACACCTACCTCTACACCCGGGCGGGCGGCACGCGCATCACCGGCTTTGACGTTCTGCGGGTGAAGGGCGAGACCCGGACAAGCATCGAGAAGTAAGAACGCGGAGGCTCCGCTGCTCCGCTCTTTCCTTCAGCTTCCGGACTCCTCTGCCCTGACGGCCCCCAGGAGAAAGAGGCCCGGCGGGCATCACGCCGCATCGCGATGCCCGCTTCTTTCTGCCTTTTGCCGCGTCTGGAGCCGGGGCGCGCCGTCCGGACCGGCCGCTCTCCTTCTGGCGCCCTCCGGGACAGGTTCGAAAATGTGTCGGAGGCCCCTGGTCTGCCCGCCCGATTCTCCGCCTCCATTCGCTTCCGGCGCACGCAAGATCCCCGGCTGAACGCACAAAGTCCCCGCGCTCCTGCCTTTTCAGGGTTCTTTTTTCTAAAAGAAGTCACCAGAATCTCTTGCAGGCCGGCATTATTTATTCGCAAAAAACTATAGAACAAATAACAAATAAACGTTAAAATAATAATTAGGTAATCAATCCCATCCGGGCTCCGGCCCGCCGCCCTGTCGCGGACCACGAGGCTGAGAGCCCTCTTCAAGATTAAGGGGGTGCATCATGAGAATCCTGCTTCCGGTCGACGGCAGCCTCTACAGCTCCTATGCCGCGGATTTCATCGCTTCCCGCACTTCGCTTCTCGCCGAAAAACCCGAAGTCGAAGTCTTCAATGTCCAGAAGCTGAGCTCCGGACTCGTCACCGACCTCTGGAACACGAAGTCCTACGAAATGTTCTGCCGCACGGGCGCGGCCAAGGCCTTCTCGGCCGTGCGCCGGGCGCTCGAGTCCTGCGGCGTGAAGATCTCCGAGAAGTACGCCAAGGGCCCGGCCGTCGAGCTGATCGCAAAGGAGATCGAGACCTACAAGCCCGACCTCGTCGTGATGGGCACCAAGGGCAAGACCAACTTCGACCGCATCGCGCTCGGGTCGGTCACCACGGGCGTCATCGCCCGCAGCTCCTGCCCGATCCTGCTCATCCGCTCCGAACCCGGCGCGATTCCCGATGCGCTCAAGGTGGGGCTGCCTGTGGACGGCTCCTCCCACAGCCTCGCCGCTGCGAAGTTCGTCGCGAAGCACGCGGTTTTCTTCGGCCGCAGCCCCGAGCTGCTGCTCATCCACGTCTCGAACCTGGGCGAGGAGGTCTTCTACTGCGACCTCGACAACCCGCGGCCCGAGACGCCGGGCGAGCGCTTCGGCGCCGAGGCCTATTTCGACAAGGTGAACAAGGAGCGCATCGCCCTGGAGAAGATGGACGCCGAGAAAGCCTTCGAGTCTGTCCGCCCGGTGTTTGAGGGAAGAGGCCTGCTCGTGCGCGAAATCCCGCTCACGGGCGAAGTCGCGCCCGCGATCAGCCGCTGCGCCCGCACCGAGGGGCTGCACCTGCTCGTGATGGGCACGCGCGGCCTCGACAACGCCGCCTCCGTGACGCTGGGCTCGGTCACGAGCCGCGTGCTCGCGGAGGGCGAGATCCCGGTTCTGGTGGTCAAGGGCTGAAAAAAAGAGGGAGCCCTCCCCTCTATCTATATAAGACAAGGACAACCGAAAAAGCGGGAAAAAGCCGCAGCGGCGGGCTCAGGGGCCCAGCCCTCAGGCCGCTTCCCGCAAGGAGTGCGAACCATGAAAATCCTGCTACCAGTCGACGGCAGCCTCTACAGCGCCTACGCGGCCTCCTTTCTCAAGGCCTGCGCGCCCTTCCTGAGCACCACGCCCGAAATCGAGGTCTTCAACGTCCAGCGCCTGAGCTCGGGCCTTTTGACCGATCTGTGGGACACGAAGGCCTACCAGAACTTCTGCCGCGCCGGAGCGGCCCGCGCCTTCGCGGGCGTGCGCCGCGCCTTTGACAGCCTGCGCGTGCCGGTGCACGAGAAATACGCGACGGGCCCCGTGATCGAAACGATCCTGAAGGAGGCCGAGGCCTTCGCTCCGGACCTGATCGTGATGGGCACCAAGGGCAAGACCAACTTCGACCGGCTCGTGATGGGCTCCGTCACCACCGGCGTCATCGCCGGGGCGAAGTGCCCGCTGCTTCTCATCCGCAGCCCCTACCTTCCCAAGGGGCGCGACCTCAGGGTGGGGCTCGCCGTGGACGGCTCCGAGTACGGCGTCCAGGCGGCCCGGTTCCTCGCCCGCAGCGCCGACCGGCTCGGCGCCCAGACCAAGATCAGCCTCATCCACGTCTCCGACGACATCGACGACGTCTTCTACTACAACCTCGTGAACCCGGGCTATTTCAAGACGGTGGAGACCGCGCCGGAAAAAGGCGGGGACTTCTTCGAGCAGTTCAACGCGAAGCGCGTCGCCTTTGAAAAAGAGGAAAGCGACAAGGCCTTCGCCACGGTGCTGCCGGTGCTCGAGCCCACGGGTCTGCCGCTCGAGGAGGTGACGCTCTCGGGCGACGTGGGGCCGATTCTCGCGCGCTACGCCGAGCAGATGGGGCTCGACCTCCTTGTGATGGGCTCAAGGGGCCTTGACAACGGGGAGGCCGCGACCACGGGCTCGATCACGACCCGGGTGCTCGCCGAGGGGAAGATCCCGGTGCTCATCGTGAAATCCTGAAAAAAGGCTTCTGAAAGGGGCATAGAAGCGAGAAGCGGAGCCGCAGACGAAGCGCCGCGGACCCGTTTTGTTTTCCCACGGGCGGGGCGCTCAGAGGACGTGCATCAGGAGCGCGTCCACGCCCACCGCGGCGACCACTGAGAGTATGAGGCTCTTTTTCGCGGCGACGAGCAGCGCCGCGGCGAGCCCTCCCAGGTCCGGGATCGAGGTCGTCATGAAGCTCGGTGCGACCACCGAGACCATCACGCAGCAGGGCATCATCTCAAAAAGCTTCTTCACGTCGGGAGAGAAATCCCGCCCCCGCAGAAACAGGTAGGAGAGGACCCGGGTCGAGTAGGTCGCCACCGCCATGCCGAGAATCGTGAGAAGTTGGGGCAGCGTTATTTCCATTTGAGGCCTCCCTTGATGAAGAACCAGGCCGAGGCGAGGCCCGCGATAATGCCAAGCATCACGGCCAGCGGCGTCGAGAGCACGAGCGAGGTGAGCCCCGCGGTCAACCCGCTTACAAAGACCGGCATGCAGCGCCTGCGGCCGGGCCACATCATCGCGGTAAGCGTGATAAAAAGCGCGGGGAAGGCCGCCTGGAAGCCCCACTGCCGAAGGTCCCCGAGCAGGCCGCTCAGCGCGCAGCCGATCACGGCCGAGGCCCACCAGGAAAACCAGAGCGACCCGCCGACGCCTAGGTAAAAGGGAAGGGAGAAGGCCTGCTCTTCAGGCGCGCCCGCCTTTGTCCTCTCGTAGCAGTCCCGGATCGAGAGCGACCAGCACTCATCGCACATGAAGAAAGGCGCCGCAAGGGCGCGGCTGCGGGGCTGGCTTTGAAGCCAGGGGGTGAGCGCGGCGCTTAAGACGATGTGGCGCGAGTTGACAAGCCAGGTCGTGAGCACGATCGCCGCGATCGGGGGCGCCGAGGACCAGAGCGAGAGCGCGGCGAACTCCGAGCCTCCCGCGAAGTTAAGCCCGCCCATCAGGCCCGCGGCCAGGGGCGAGAGTCCCACGAAGGCGCAGGTCGCCCCCATGATGAGGCCCACGGGCACCATGCCGGTCAAAATCGGCGAGACCGTCTTCACTCCCCGCAGAAACTCGGCCGCCGCCAAGGCTGGCGCCTGTGACATGAAAAAACCTCTCTTCAGAATAAAAAGGCGGCGCTCCCGCCCTTCCCCGCTTCAGGACCGATGAAGCCCCAAGGGTTCAGGCCCGCGGCTGCCCTGCCTGGCCTCCCGCCTTATCCCGTCTTCAGAGGCGGCGGGGCGGAGGCGTCCGCGCATTTTACTCTTCCCCGCTCCCCTTCTTTCTCAGGACGGGCGGCTCGCGAGCACCCCGAGCCCCAGCAGCCAGTAGATGAGCCCGGAGCCGCGGACCGAGCGGAGCCGGGCCTTGGGGCTGCGGGTCAGGGCCGACAGCAGGCTCCCCGCGAGCACGGCGAGGATCACGTTCCAAACCGTGCTCGTCGCGAGAAACGTGAGTCCGAGCAGCAGAAAAGGAACGGGGCTCGATTCCGCTCCGGGCGCGACGAAGGCGGGCAGGAAGGCGAGGAAAAAGAGGGCCACCTTGGGATTGAGGGCGTTGGTGAGCGCGCCGTCGCGCCAGGACCGCAGGAGACTCGCCTGGCGGTCGCGCCCCGCCGCCCCGCCCAGGGCGCTGCCGCCGTCGCGGAAAGCCTTCACGCCCAGATAAAAGAGATAGCCCGCCCCCAGGCACTTGAGCGCGAAAAACGCGGAAGGAGCGCTCGCGAGAACCGCGGCGAGGCCGAGCGAAACGAGCGTTAAGTGAAAGAGGATGCCCGTTGAAATCCCCAGCGCCGAAGCCACCCCGATCCGCCTGCCTCCCGTGCAGGAGCGGGTGAGGATGTAAAGCGTGTCGACCCCGGGGGTGAGGTTGAGCAGGATTCCTGCCGTGATGAAAGTCCCGTAGTTCACAATGCCGGTCATGGCTGCGGCCTCCTTTGTAGAAATTGAAGTTTTAAAAGCGATTCTAGGAACGGAAGGCCTTTGTTTTGGCAAAATCGCGGCATAAAATATCACTATTCGCTTATCTTGAGGCTTAAAGGATGAGAAAAAACCTGCCTGTCGACCCCATGAGCCTTGCCGCGGCCTTTCCGCCGCGGGTTGAAAGCGGCCGCGAGACCACCGAGCACGGCGGGGCGGACTTTCCGCTCGCCCTTTGCCGCAGGGAGCCCGGGGCGCTGCCCTTAGGCCGCATGGGCTGGCACTGGCACGAGGAGCTGCAGGTCTGCGTCGTGGAGGAGGGATGCGTCCTTTTCCGGGTGGGGGAGGAAGAGCTCGAAGCGGGCAAAGGCAGCCTCCTTTTCATCAACTCGCGGATCCCGCACACCGCCCGCCCGAAAAAGGCGGAGGGCTGCGACGGCCCCGCGCGGTACCTCTGCGTCGACTTCAAGCCGCGGCTTCTCGCGGGGCTGCCCTCGAGCCTGATTGAAAAGCGCTATGCGGGACCCTTTGCCGGGGAGCGGGGACCGGAGGCCGCGCTGCTGCCCCGGGCGCAGTCGGCAGGCGAGCTCTCGCGCGCGGCCGACGCGAAGGAAAGGAAGCAGGCGGGCTGGGAGCTGCAGGCCCTCGGGGCCCTTTGCCTGCTCTGGGCCGAGCTGCTGCCCGAGCTCTCGCGCAGGGCCCGCGCCGGGGGCAAGCGCAGCGCGGCCTCCGCCCGGTCGAGCCGGAGCGCAGCCGCCATGATCGACTTCATCGAACAGAATGCGGCCCGGCCCCTGAAGCTCTCCACAATCGCCCGAGCCGCACATCTCTCGGAATCCGAAGCAAGAAGGGTCTTCACCCGTACGACAGGCGAGAGCCCCATGGCGTACCTGCGGCGCAGGCGGCTCGAGCAGGCCGCGGCCCTGCTCATGCACCCGGGGCTTTCGGTGGAGGAGACGGCCGCGGCCTGCGGCTTTTCTTCCGTCTCCTACTTCGTGAGGGCCTTCAGGAAGGAAAAGGGGCTGCCTCCCCTCCGGTGGAGGCGTACGGGACGGGGACAGCCCTGAGGGGCTGCAAAGCGGAGCCGGGTCAGGCCTCGAAGGTCCCCTTCACGATGATCTTGCCCGAGCGCATCATCTGGCGGCCCTTCGAGAAGACGTCGGTCAGATTGAAGTCCTCGTCGAAAAGGAGGGCGTTCGCGGCCGCGCCGGCCCCCACCCGGCCCTGGTCGGCGAGGCCGTGGGAGTCGGCGACGTTGCGGGTGATGAAGCCCAGCACCGTCGGGACCGGCAGCCTGTACTCGCGGATCAGCTTCTGCACGGTCGAGAGGTTGCACTCGATCCCGCAGACGGCAAGCCCCACCATGTTGCCCTTGTCGTCAAAGCGCGGCTTCGAGCCGTGGCCGTCGGAGGACATCGTGATCAGCTTCGGGTCGACGCCGGCCTCGAGCGCCTCGGCAAAGGCCTCGGCCGGCCCTTCCTTGAAGCAGCACGAGCCTCCGGTCGTGATGTCGATGTAGCCGCCCGCCTTCGCGAACGCCACGGCCGAGTCGAACACATGGCGAATGCGGGCGCAGTGGGTGGGCCGGATGTGCTTGATCGGAAAGCCCCGGGAGACGATTTCCCTGTACATGTCGAAGGCCCCGGGGATGTTGCCCGAGTGAATGTGCAGAACCCCGACCTTGCCCGTGATCATGCCGGCGAGCCGAATGTCGGCGAGCAGGTGGATCACTTCGTCCACGGTCGGGAACGAGCTCCGGTGGTCCCCGAGCGCGATCTTGACGCCGAGGCACTCGGGCACCAGGAAGATGTCCTTTGCGGCCTCGCCGCTCATGGTGGTGGGCGGGAAGCGGTAGTTGCTCGTGTACATCCAGGCGTTCGCGCCTTCGGCCGAGAGGGCGCGCACCTTGGCGAGCAGGTTCTCGATCGAACGGGTGATGAAGTCGGTGCCGGAGACCCCCACGAGGCTCGTGGTGCCGCAGGCGATGAGCTCCGAGAGCACGAGTTCGGGCGTGCGCGAGACCGGACCGCCCTCGCCGCCGCCTCCGGTCACGTGGATGTGCTGGTCGAAAAAGCCGGGCGCGAGGATTTTGCCCTTCGCGTCGATCGTTTCGAGCCCGGGCAGGGTCACCTGGAGGTCCGGCCCCACCGCAAGGAAGCGGCCCGCCGCCATGAGGACGTCGTTCACGCCGAGGTCGTCGGGAGAGTAGACGCGGGCGTTCTTGATCAAAATGGGCTTCATGTTCATGTCTCCTTAGGGGAAGGGGCGCCCCCTTTAAGCCGGGGGCGCCCGTCCGTTTGTCAGGTCGTCAGAGGAAAACGGCCGAGGCCGCGATGTTGGTGATGAGCGCCAGCACCATCACGGGAATCGTGCGCCGAACGAGCTGGAAGGGGCTGATGCCCGCAATCGAGGACACGGCGATCGTGACGCCCGCGATCGGGCACATCGTGCGGGCGATGCCCGCGGAGAGCTGCACCGGAACCGCGAGAACCGCGGCGTTCATGCCGACCGAGGCCGCCGCCTCGGGCAGCAGCGGCGAGAAGGCGAAGAAGGCGGCGTTGCCCGAGCCCGTGACGAGGGTGGCGATCACCATGATCGCGATCATCACGAGCAGCATGAGCCAAACCCCCGCCGACTCCATGGAGGCCGCGGCCTGGATCATCGTGGTGATGCCCCCGACCTTGGTCATGCCGAGCGCGAAGAGCTCGGCGCAGCAGATGAGCGAGACCGTCGAAGTGAAGACCTTGCCCATGCCCTCGAAGACGGACTTCGTGCGGAGGATCGCCTCCTTCACCTCACGGTGCGTGAGGAGGTCCACCACGAAGGCGAGCAGGATGGAGAGGATGATTGCGGTCTGAAGCGACAGCTTCACGCCCTTGTAGACCATGGGCGAGAAGACGATGAGAAGCACGAGCGGAACCATCGGCAGCACCGCGTACCAGCCCGGGCCCGCACCTTCGAAGGCCTTGGAGACGTCGCGCTTTTCGGCGGGCCCGGCGGCCTCAGCGGCTCCGGAGGCCGCGTCCCTGCGGTCGAACCAGCGCTGCACGAAGAAGTGCCCGACCGCAACCACCGCGATCACACAGACCGCCACCGGAATCTGGCTCTGCACGAAGTAGGTGACCACGTCCGTGTTGAGGAGGTCGGCCGCCCGCATGGCGTTGGAGGACGAGGGCCCGAGGTCGAGGCAGCAGGTCGAGCCGATCACCGCCGCGGCCGAGGTCTTGGAGACCCCGAGCGCGATGAGCAGCGGATAGATCGAGGCCATCAGCAGCAGCCCCAGCCCCACCGCGGAGTTGATGAAAAGCGCCATGAACTGCCCGATCACGTAGGTGACGGCAAGCAGCACGTAGGGCGAGCGGATCGCCGAGAGCGGCCGCACGCAGGCCTTCACGAGCGCCTTGGAGGCGCCGATCTTGTCCATATAGTAGGAAAAGCCCGCAATCCACATGATGTTGAGGCCGAGCCCCGGGAGCCTGCCTTTCATCTTGTCGGTGAAGGCCTGCGCAAAGTCAAACCCGATGAAGTGCGTGGAGGCCTTGGACGAGACCGGATCAACCCCGAAGCAGGCGGCGATCACAAGAAAGACCAGGCCCGCGAGAAGCAGGACCGTGGGGGTGATTTACCAGCCGGTGCCGCATCCGCCGCCTCCCCCGCATCCTCATCCTGTGCCGCCACCGCCGCCCCCGCGTCCCCATGTGGCACCGCCTCCTCCTCCGAGACCCGTGCCGCCGCCTCCGAGGCCGGCTCCGCCGCCGCACTTTGCTGGCCCCGGTCCGAGACCGGGGTTCCGACCGGCACCTCCGCCCCCTGGGCCTCACCGTCTCGTGGATCCGCGGATGATGCATCGGTCTGGCGGTCCGCGCCCGATCGGTCCTGGCAGACCGGGACCGGGTTTCCGGAATCCTCCCGGACGCCCCGGCGGCCCCGGGATGGGTCCCCGCTAGAGGCTGAAACGACAAGGCATCCTTCTACCAAAAGAAGGATGCCTTTGTTTTTTGAACTGTCCGAAATCCCGGGCCAAACTCAGAAACTGCTCCCCCGTCCGGTGACAGGCGGGATCGACGCCCAGAACGCGCACTTATGTTCACCCGCGAAGTACGCGGCCGGGCGCGTGCCGGTCTTTCCAGGAGCGAGCACCATCACGGCGCCGTCTTCCTTATAGGGGCCCCACGCCGGGACGCCTTTCCCGTTCGGGTCTCCGGTCCGGATGAAGTTCCCCCAGTACGCGCGGATCGTTTCCGCGAGCTGCTTCTGATCCGGCGTCATCTTGGATGCGAGCGCGAGGAACCGCCCGGTGTCGGGGAAGAGGTACGAGAGTTCAGAACCGTGGCTCGCGCCGGTCTTGTAGCCGGGATAGCGGGGACGAAGAAGCGTCGGCGCGTTCTCATCCTCAAACGCGTAGAACCAGGAGGTGACATCAGACGCCGCCGCGGCCCGCGCGAGCGTCAGGCTCCCGCAGCCGCCGAGACCCCGCATGCCGGAATCCGTCATGAAGTCCCCCATGATGTAGGGGACACCGTACGCCTCATCCTTCTCATACTTATCACCCGGGTACTCAACCTGAGCCTTGTACCAGTTGTCCCCCACGAGCCTCTTCACCCAGACCTTATAGGCGTCCTCACTCCACCCGGTGAAGACCGACGCAGCGTCCCGCGCCTCGTTTTTATTCGACCCCGAGAGGAGCGGCACACGGTTCCAATTGCCCTTACTGATCTGCTCGATCCCGGGGACTTCCGACACCGGAGCCCAAAGGCCGGATGAGGCGCTCGCCTCGGCGATCTTTTCAGCCGGAACCTTCCTCAGGCAGTTTCCGACTCCGCTCTCAAAGTCGCAGCCCGCCCGCTTGATAAAGAATTCACTCCGGCGCTTCGCCTTCGCGGGGCGCTCAGAATCAAAGGCGCAGGTGTCTGACTGAATCACCGCCTGATGGAAGAGCCCCTTCGCTTTCGGGTCCACGAGCATCCGGCAGACATCGGTGCCGCCGGAGGACTCTCCCATGAGGGTCACGCGATCCGGATCTCCGCCGTAGCCCGCGATCGTCTTTTTCACCCAGCGGAGCGCTTCCTCGATATCGGTGATCGCGAAGTTCCCCGAGGCTTCCCCGAATTCGGGGAGCGACAGGAACCCAAGCGCCCCAAGCCGATACTGGACCGCCACCACGATCACACCGGATTCCGCCGCGAGCCGCGACGGATCCTGCGCTGAAGCGCTTCCCGTGATATTCGCGCCGCCATGGAGATACACGGCAACCGGAAGCTTCGCGTCCGACTTCGTGCCGGCCGGGCGGTAGATATCGGCGTAGAGGCAGTCTTCCGATCCCCCTTCTGGCTGCAGGCACGGCGCCGCGTGCCACTCGGCGTTCCGGACACCAGTCCAGTTTTTCGCGGGAGCCGCGGGTTTCCAGCGGAGATCGCCGACCGGCGGCTCGGCGTACGGAATTCCAAGGAACGCGTCCGCCGCAAGGTCTGTGCCGGGAAGCGTCCGCGTGATGCCAGTCACCTTTCCCTGGACCGTGTCCGCGACTGGGGCGGAGGAAGCAACAGTGACTGAGGGGGCCGCGCCTGAAACTCCGGCCGCGAGACCGAGCATCCCGGCTGCCACCCAACTGAACCACGTTTTCCGCGTCATGCTTATCTTCCTCCTCGTGAAACACAAAAAAACCGGCTGGAAGCCGCCCCCTTATATTAAAAGAGAAGACGGACTGCCAACCGGACACCGGAGTCTGTCGGAAAGTATTGCTGTTTTGAAGTCGGGTTACGGGAGTTTCGCGTAGTCGTCGTCCGACACCGGCTCACACCACTCGGTACTTGTCTTGGTGCCCGGGACCCCGATCCCGATATGCTGGAACCAGCTGTCCTTCGCCGCGCCGTGCCAGTGCTTGACGTTTGCCGGGATATTGACGACGTCGCCGGGCTTCAGTTCCCGGGCCGGCTTCCCCCACTCCTGGTACCACCCGCGCCCCGCGGTGACGAGCAGCATCTGCCCGCCTCCGGTTTCCGCGTGATGGATATGCCAGTGGTTGCGGCACCCCGGGGTAAAGGTGATGTTGCTCACCTTCACTTGTTCACTCGAGAGCGCCTTCCGGTAGCTCTTTCCCGTGAAGTACTGTCCAAAGGGATTCTCTTCCCCCATCGGGAAGACACTCAGCTCTTTTACTTCTTCAGCCATTTCTCACCGCTCCTCATATAGGTTTTCTTTCATGCGCTGAATGGCGTTTCTCGCGAAAGAGGGCGGAATCGCTTCCGCCCCCCTCCTCCTCTGTTCTTTCTTACTTCAGAGCGTCGTAATCGGCGTCCGACACCGGTTCGCACCACTCGGTCTTCGCGCCTTCACCCGGCACCTCAATCGCGAGATGCTGGAACCAGGCGTCTTTCGCGGCACCGTGCCAGTGCTTGACGTTTGCCGGAATATTCACGACGTCACCCGGCTTCAGAGCCTGCGCGGGCTTACCCCACTCCTGATACCAGCCGCGGCCCGCGGTCACGAGCAGAATCTGACCGCCGCCCTGCGTCGCGTGGTGGATATGCCAGTGGTTGCGGCACCCGGGCTCAAACGTGACGTTTCCGACCGGAACCTGTTCGGTCGAAAGCATCTTGAGGTAGCTGATCCCCGTAAAGAACTTGTTATAGGGATTCACGTCGCCCGAATCGAACACACTCATATCTTTCTGATCTGCCATCTGCTTTTCTCCAAAAAGTGGCCGGGAACCGGCTAAGGGGTCTGAAAGCATCTCTTTTTCCCGCTCTCAAAGCACCGGTTACCGCTCCTAAAGAATTATCAGTCGGGCGGGATCCCCGATTTGCCATTTTTTCTCAATTGATTGTCAGTTCCTGTCCCCGAATCCGTCTTTCATTTTTTGCAATCACTTCAATATGTGATACCGAAATCCGTCTCCCCCGACTTCCCCTTTTGGAGGAGAATGCGGGGCTGTTTTTCCGCTTCGCTGTGGATAAGCGGAATTCCTGATATGCCATATCTGGTCCGGAGACTTTCCGGGTCCGGCTATTTAGTTTCCGGCGCCTGAAAAATAACCCCGGCTGATCAAAAACTCATCAGCGAAATGTGGAAAAAAAGCGCCGCTTTTCACCCCGCTGTGAACAAGATTTGAAAGCGCCTGAATCAAAAAAGGAAAATTTCCACACCGGGCTTTCTGGTTGAAAAAAGCACCAGATTATGTATCATTAACGAGTTCCATCAACAAGATTTAGTTGGCTCTTTGAACAGATGCCAGGAGACGCAGAGTGAAGATCATCAAGCGAAACGGGTCGGAAGAAGAATTCGACCGCCAGAAAATCAAAAACGCAATCGCTAAAGCCAATATCTCCGATGACGGCAAAGCCGAGCTGACCGATCGTCAGATCGATTACATTTCGCTCGTCATTGAAGACCACTGCAAAGAACTGGGTCACGCTCTCTCCGTTGAGGAGATTCAGGAGCTCGTTGAAACCCACATCATTCTGCAGGGCGCTCCTGAGACCGCAAAGCGCTATATCCGTTACCGTTTTACCCGGAATCTCGTCCGTGAGTCGAACACGACGGATAACAAAATCCTCTCACTGATCGAACGTAACAACGAAGAAGCGAAGCAGGAAAACTCCAACAAAAACCCGGTGATCAACAGCACGCAGCGTGACTATATGGCGGGCGAAGTGTCCCGCGACCTGTCGGCGCGCATCCTGCTCCCGAAGGACATCGTGAAGGCGCATCAGGAAGGCCTGATTCACTTCCACGACTCCGACTACTACGCGCAGCACATGCATAACTGCGACCTCGTGAACCTCGAGGACATGCTGCAGAACGGCACCGTGATCACCGGTACGCTGATTGAGAAGCCGCACAGCTTCGCGACCGCCTGCAATATCGCGACGCAGATCGTCGCCCAGGTCGCGTCGAACCAGTACGGCGGCCAGTCGATCAGCCTCGCGCACCTCGCCCCGTTTGTGCAGACGTCGCGCGAAAAGATCCGCAAGATCGTGAAGTCTGAGATGGAGTCGATCGGTTTCGAGCCGAATCAGGAACAGCTCGATAAGATCGTCGAGGACCGCCTGCGCGACGAAATCCGCCGCGGCGTCCAGACGATTCAGTACCAGGTGGTGACGCTCCTCACGACGAACGGCCAGGCGCCGTTTGTGACGGTCTTCATGTACCTCGGCGAAGCGAAGAACGACCAGGAACGCCACGATCTCGCGATGATCATCGAGGAGACGCTCCGTCAGCGTATCCAGGGCGTGAAGAACGAGAAGGGTGTCTGGGTGACGCCTGCCTTCCCGAAGCTGATCTATGTGCTTGAGGAGCAGAACATTCACGAGGATTCGCCCTACTGGTACCTCACGAAGCTCGCCGCTGAGTGCACCGCGAAGCGCATGGTGCCGGACTACATCAGCGAAAAGATCATGCTGAAGCTGAAGAAGGATAAGAACGGCGAAGGCCACTGCTACACCTGCATGGGCTGCCGCTCCTTCCTCACCCCGTACGTGAATGACCAGGGGAAGCCGCAGTACTACGGCCGCTTTAACCAGGGCGTGGTGACGATCAACCTGCCGGATGTGGCGCTCTCCTCCGGCGGCGACATGGAGAAGTTCTGGAAGATCTTTGATGAGCGTCTGCAGCTCTGCTACCGCGCTCTGATGTGCCGCCACGAGCGTCTGCTCGGGACTCCGTCTGACGTTGCTCCGATCCTCTGGCAGTACGGCGCGCTCGCCCGTCTGCAGAAGGGTGAGAAGATCGATAAGCTGCTCTTTGGCGGTTACTCCACGATTTCGCTTGGCTACGCCGGCCTCTACGAATGCGTGAAGTACATGACCGGGAAGAGCCACACGGATCCGGAAGCAAAGCCCTTCGCGCTCCACGTCATGCAGCACATGAATGACAAGTGCGCTGAGTGGAAGGCGAAGACGAACATCGACTTCTCGCTTTACGGCACGCCGCTTGAGAGCACGACGTACAAGTTCGCCCGTGCCCTGCAGCGCCGCTTCGGCGTGATCCCCGGGATCACCGACAAGGGCTACATCACGAACAGCTACCACGTGCATGTGTCTGAGAAGATCGACGCCTTCACGAAGCTCAAGTTCGAGTCTGAGTTCCAGCGCCTCTCTCCGGGCGGCGCGATCAGCTACATCGAAGTGCCGAACATGCAGAACAACATCCCGGCGGTGCTTGACGTGATGAAGTACATCTACGACAACATCATGTACGCGGAGCTCAACACGAAGAGCGACTACTGCCAGGTCTGCGGCTACAACGGCGAAATCAAGATCGTCGAGGATGACGGCAAGCTCGTCTGGGAATGCCCGAGCTGCGGCAACCGCGATCAGTCGAAGATGAACGTCGCCCGCCGTACCTGCGGCTACATCGGCACACAGTTCTGGAACCAGGGCCGCACGGAAGAAATCCGTGACCGTGTTCTGCACCTCTGAGCCATAAGGACGCCATGCACTACGGGAATATCAAAGACTGCGACATCGCAAACGGTCTTGGCGTCCGGGTGTCTCTTTTCGTCAGCGGCTGCACGCACCACTGCAAGGGGTGCTTCCAGCCGCAGACGTGGAACTTCAAGTACGGTGACGTCTACACTCAGGAAACTGAGGATCAGATCGTCAAGATGCTGGAACCCTCTTACATCAACGGGCTCTCGCTCCTCGGGGGCGAGCCGATGGAACCGGATAACCAGCGGGAACTCGTGAAGCTCTGCCGCCGGGTGAAGAAGCTCTACCCGGAAAAGAACATCTGGTGCTACACGGGGTACACCTACGAAACGGATCTCCTGGCACCCAGCCGCGCGCGCTGCGAAGTGACGGATGAGCTCCTTTCCTATATCGACGTGCTCGTGGACGGTGAATTCGTGGAAGCGAAGAAGAATATCGTGATCGCCTTCCGCGGCTCCACGAACCAGCGCCTGATCGACATGAATAAGACCCGGGAAACGGGTCACGCGGAGATCCTTCCGGATCTGCCGTAAAAAACGAGAACGACTGACACACAGAGAAAGTCAAAATAAATTCCAGGAAACTGGATTTACCTGCGCCGATACCCGCGAAGTGCCGGCGCTTTTTTTTGCCTGTTCCCTGAGGAGCCGGAGTCTCTCTTTCACAGGCTCCGGTTTTTTGCTGCCGCGTTCTTCGGGAACCGCGGCTTCCCCCTCCGCTTTCTTCTCCGGTCTCCTCATCTGAAGGTAATATTGAAAGCTATGCTCTGGCTTTTCACGTCAAAGAGGCACGGCTCCTGGCCCCCCGCTCAGGTCGCCTCAAACCCAGCGCATACGACAGATAAAAAGGATCCAGCATCATGGCAGAGAACACTCCGCGTCTTTCTTTCACCTGTGACTACGAAGAAGGCGCGCACCCCGCGATTCTGAAGCGTCTCGCGGAAACGAATTTCCTGAAGGAACCGGGCTACGGCTACGACGAATTTTCGCTCGCGGCGAAGGATAAGATCCGCGAGGCCTGCGGCGCTCCGAACGCCGGGGTCTACTTCCTTATCGGCGGCACGCAGACAAACGCCACGGTGATCGACGCGGTGCTCCGCGGCTACCAGGGCGTCGTCGCCGCGAACACCGGTCACGTCGCCGTGCATGAGGCGGGCGCGATTGAGTTCGGCGGCCACAAGGTGCTCACGGTTCCGCAGGAGCGCGGCAAGGTGTCCGCCGCGGTGCTCAATCAGTCGCTTCTCGATATCGAGAATGACGGCAGCTACGAGCACATGGTGCACCCGGGTCTTGTCTACATCTCGCAGCCGACTGAATACGGCACGCTTTACACGAAAGCCGAGCTTGAAGCGATCCGCGCGGTGTGTGACGAACATAAGCTCCCGCTCTTTATCGACGGCGCGCGTCTTGGCTACGCACTCGCGTCGCCCGCGAACGACGTCTCGATGAAGGATCTTGCCCGGCTCGCCGACGTCTTCTATATCGGCGGCACAAAGTGCGGCGCGCTCCTTGGCGAAGCGGTCGTGATCCCGAACCCGGACTTCATCCCGCACTTCTTCACGACGATCAAGCAGCATGGCGCCCTCCTCGCGAAGGGCCGCGTCGCCGGTATCCAGTTTGAGACGCTCTTCACGGACGGCCTCTACGAAAAGATCGGCATCCCCGCGATCCGGAACGCCCGGAAGATCCAGGACGCGCTCCGCGCCTCGGGTTACGAGCTCCTCTTTGAATCCCCCACGAACCAGATCTTCGTCGTGCTCGAGAACACCCAGATGGCGGAACTCGCGAAGTCGGTGGCCTTCAGCTTCTGGGAGAAGAAGGATGACACGCACACCGTGGTCCGTTTCGCGACGAGCTGGGCGACGCGGGATGAGGACGCCGATGAACTCGTGCGCCTCCTGAAGGACATGCGTCTCGCGTAAAAAGCGACCCCCCTGGATCCCGTCCCGCTGAATCCGGCGGGATCCCGTCATGAAGAAAGGCCTGAGAGACATGTTCTCTCAGGCCTTTTGCTTGGAATACAGCGTGAACGGCGCTTAATCGTTCGTCATATTCATGAAGTTCTCTTCCACGCGGACGATCTTGCCATTCGTGTAGTAAGCGTCTTCAGAGATGTAGTGCAGCGTCTTCGCGAAGCCGGCGGCGAAGCTCGAATGCTCTTCATCCCACAGCTCTTCCTTCACGGTGATGTTAACGGCCTTGCCGATGCAGACGCCGGTCTTTTTGAGTGTCTCAAGATCGACGAGCTCGCACTCGATATAGGCAAGCGCGTCAGGCAGCGTCTTGATCCCGAGGACTTCAGAAGTCACCGGGGTGATCTTCGCCCAGGCGAACTTGTCACCCGAATCACGCCCGTGGATCGACCCCACGCGGTTGATATCCGCGATCTGGCCTTCATGCGGAATCGCGACCACGAATTTCCCGGTCTCGATAATGTTCTTCGTCGTCGTGTGACCGCGGTCCAGCACCACGAGCACCTGATCGCTATCGTACGGCGTGTTCCACGCGGCCGTCATGATATCCGCCACGCCTTCCTTCGACGTGGTAGCGACCGTAACAATCTGTCCGCCGCTTGTGAGACGGTTCGCGGCGCGGGGCGTTAACTTCTTATACATATGAGCTGCCTTCTTTTGTTGTGTTAGCACGAATACCAAAAATATTACGGCAATAGGAAAAAACAGATGAGGCTTTGAAACCTCATAGGTTTCGCTCCACCGCCATAACCGTTTCCTGAGATACAGAATTTCTCACGCGTAATAATCTTAAGCGTCTTTTTCCGCTATGGATTTTCTGTATACGGCACGGGTATAGTTGTAAAAATGGGGGAACCGAATGGAAGCGTCAGCCTTTGCCTGACGCGAAGGGGGCGGAGGTGAAGAGCCGCTTATCCGGTCTTCCGCCGAGGAGAGTTTTATGTCTGGAATCACAAGAAGAAAAGTGCTCGCGGGAGCGGCCGCGGCCGGGCTCGTGGGGGCCGCGCCGGCGTTCGCGGCCGGCGTCACGGAAAAATACGATGTCGTTGTGGTTGGCTCAGGGTCCGCGGGGTTTGCGGCCGCGATCCGCGCGGCGGAAGCGGGCTCAAGCGTCATTCTCCTTGAAGTGAACACGTGGTTCGGCGGCGCGTCCCGCGTCGCGACCGGAATCTTCGGCTGCGCCGGGCACCCGATCCAGAAGGCGCTCGGGTTCAAAACGACGCCTGAAGACCTCTATCAGCTTTATATCGGCGAGGCCGCGGCGACGCACACCGTGGGAGAACCGGACGTCGCCCGGATTCTCGCGGACGGCGCGATTCCGGCTGCGGACTGGCTTGAGTCACTCGGTGTCCGCTGGTCCCGGAAGAAGGCTCAGAAGTTCTTCCTCAATATTGAGGAAGGCGTCCGTCTCGGTCAGGTGCTGATCCCGGCGCTGGAGGCGAAAGCGAAGTCGCTTGGCGTCGCGATGCGAACCCGCACCCGGGCGACTGAATTGATCACGTCCGGCGGCCGCGTCACCGGTGTCATCTGCAAGACCCCGAAAGGCGTCACGCGCTACGCCGCGAAAGCGGTGATTCTCGCGACTGGCGGATTCGAGGGGAACCCCCACATGATCGCGAAGTATATCGGTGACGGCTGGGATATGGCCGGGTTCTACTGCACCCCCGCGGACCGCGGTGACGGTCAGCGGATGGGAGAAGCGGCGGGAGCCGAGCTCGCCGATATGGATGTCTTCAAAGCGAACCCCACGATCCACCGCTTTGAGGGGAATAAGTACAACATGCGTCCCGCGGTGAACGCGGGCGCGATCATCGTGAATCAGGATGGCGTCCGCTTCATGAATGAGACGGGCGGCTACTGGGAAGCGAGGAAAATCTGGGCGCTCCCGCAGAAGCAGGCCTGGGTGGTGTTCGGAGACCCGGTGCTCGCCGCGGATAAGCGGCTTCCGGGGCTCATCGCGGCGGGGTCCATCGTGAAGGCTGTCGACGCGGCCGCGCTTGAAATGAAGACCGGTATCAACGGCAAGGCGCTCGCGGACACCATCGCCGCCTATACGAAACTCGCAGAAACCGGGAAGGATCCGGATTTCGGGCGCGCGAACGTGAAGCCCGCGTTTGGCGGCAGCCTCTACGCGGCTCCGATCTCCCCGATGATCCAGGGGACGTTCGGCGGCGTGAAGACAAACGCGCAGACCGAGGCGCTGAGACCGGATGGCTCCGTGATCCCGGGGCTCTACGCGGTCGGCGAATGCGCGGCGTCCGGACTCCGGGGACTGAACCCGCAGACCGCGAACGCGGTGTTTGGGTCGATCGCGGGGCGGCAGGCCGCGGCCTGGGCAAAAACGGCGCTCTGAGGAGGGAAGAAAATGAAGAAACTCATCACATTCGCGCTTATCGCCCTCTTCGCCGCGACCGCCGGTGCCGCGACACAGACGCTCGCCCAGAAACACGCGAAGGCAGGCGTCAGGGGGAATCCCACGCAGGAACAATGCATCGCCTGCCACGGCGGGAGTTACGAGGCGCTCGCGAAGCAGACCGCCAACGTAAAACCGAATCCGCACGGCTCCCACATGGGACCGGTGCAGTGCGACGCGTGCCACAACTGGAAGGGGCGCTCGAACCTCATGTGCAACGACTGCCACAGCTTTCCGAAGCTTCAGCAGAAGCTCCGCCCGCAGCCGAAAGTCATTCAGTAAAGCAAAAAGCCGCCGGATGGCATCTTGTCCGACGGCTTCCCTTGAAAATACAAAGAGCGCTGTGATTACCACTCACAGCGCTCTTTATTTAAGCGGATTCTGTGTGACCGAGAACCCCGCTCTCCTTGCTTAACTAAGCAAAAAGGGTGGGTGACATCAGCCTAGTTCGCTTACTTCACCCATCTTTCGGCCCGAAAGCCGAAGTTCAAGACGGCTGATGTCACCCATAAAAGAAGAAATTCCAGGAACAACCAGCTAAGCCCGGCCCACGGGATCAAAGCCATCCAGGAGTCTCTTGAAACCATTATAGCGGGCATTAATGAAAATAAATCAATACTTTGAAAATATTTTCAGTACACAGAAAATATTCAAGCAAAACAATTGAATAGCGTGTATACAATTGCTTAACGAGGGTGATAATTTTCTGTCAATACCCGCTTGATCCACGGTCAGGAAGGGATTTTACGCACGTTTTCCGGGGGCCTTGAGGCCAGGGTATCCCAAAATTTTGTATCAGACGATACAGCCGTCTCTCGTTCAGATAATCTTTTCAGTCACATCACTCAGAAAATTCTCCTGAGGCATCGGCATGGTTGGCTTAGGCACTTTGATCAATATGGCGGCGATTGCCGCGGGCGGCACCGCGGGGCTCGTTTTCAGGCGGTATCTCAGCAAATCGCTGCAGACAAACCTGATGAGCGTGATGGGTCTTGTCTGCATGTTCCTCGGCACCGCGGGAACGCTCTCTCTCATGCTCCGCGTTTCAGGCACCGGACCCGCGCTGACATCGACCGGCGCGATGATGATGGTGATTTCTTTTACGGTCGGAACGCTGATCGGCACCATCCTGAAGCTTGAGGATCGGTTTGAGGGCTTCGGTCTCTGGCTTCAGCGGAAGGCGGGGCGGACCGGCGACAACGGTTTTGTCGGGGCCTTTGTGACGGCGTCGCTCACTGTCTGTATCGGCGCGATGGCGGTGATCGGCGCGATCCAGGACGGCATCGCGGGCGACTACACGGTGCTCGCCGCGAAAGCGGTGCTTGACTGCGTGATCATCCTCATCATGACCTCCGCGCTCGGAGTCGGCTGCATTTTCTCCGCGATCCCGGTCGGTATCTTTCAGGGGCTCGTCACGCTTCTCGCGTTCCTGATCGGCCCCCTCCTCAGCCAGGCGTCGATCGACGCGATCGGGCTCACGGGCTCGATGATGATTTTCGCGGTCGGCGTGAACCTGGTCTGGGGGAAGAAGTTCTCGGTCGCGAACATGCTCCCGACTCTCATCTTCGCCGCCCTCTGGCCCGTCTTCCTCTAGAATCGGAAAGCCATCAACTTATTGAATTCTGAGGGCGGAATAAGAAATTCCGCCCTCCTTTCCATCATGACAATCGAAATCCGCTCCGCTCTTCCCTCTGACCTTGACGCGATCGCGGCGGCCGAAGCTGAAAGCTTTCCGGCGGCTGAAGCGGCGACGCGCGAATCGTTCGAATCGCGGCTTGCCGCCTACGGGAATCACTTCTGGCTTCTCTTTGTCGACGGGGAACTCGCGTCCTTTGTGGATGGTCTCGTGACGAACGACCCGGACCTGAAGGACGAGATGTATGAAGACGCGTCGATGCATGACGAATCAGGCGCGTGGCAGATGATTTTCGGCGTGGTGACGCGGCCTCGCTTCCGGAAGCAGGGCTACGCGGGGGAACTCCTGAAACGGATGATTGAGGAAGCGAAGAAGGAAGGCCGGAAAGGCCTGGTCCTTACCTGTAAGGACCCCCTTGTCCACTACTACGCGAAGTTCGGGTTCGTGAATGAAGGGTTCCTCGGGTCGACGCACGGCGGCGTCACCTGGAATCAGATGCGGATTACGTTCTAGAGCGGCAATTCCGTTTCAAGCGGGAAGAGATCCGGCATTTCGTGCGCGAGAAGGAATTTCTTCGCGGCAAAGCCCCCGTCGTACCCGGTGAGGCTTCCGTCTGTTCCAAGCACCCGGTGGCACGGCACAATCACGGCAAACGGATTCAGCCCGACCGCGGCCCCGACCGCGCGAGCTGACTGCGGCATCCGGAGCCGCATCGCGAGCTCCCGATACGTGGTGGTGGTCGCATAGGGAACCGCTTCCAGCACCTGCCAGACTTTCTTCTGGAACTCGGTCCCGTAGTAGATCAGCGGAAGGTCAAACACCTTTCTCTTTCCGTCAAAGTACTCCGCGAGCTCTTCCGCCGCCCGCTCATTCACGGGGTGATGACCGGGAGTGAATTCCGGGTTCTTGAGGTAGCGCCCCAGACGCTTCATCACGTCCCCGTAATGATGGCCGTGCGTCCAGTCCGCGATCACCAGCCCCGCGTCGTTCGATCCGAGAAGGATGTCGCCGCAGGGAGAAGCAAAAGTTTCCGTGACTACCACACCTGCCGTCATAAGCCTCGAGCCTCCCAAACCCTAAAGTCTCAATGAGAATGAGTGTCTATTATCCGCGACTATCGCGAATGACGAGAGGCTTTAAGGCGAGTCAAAAGCGAAACTCCTGCTGCACCGCGGACGGAAGCCGGATCCCTTCAAGATTAAGGAGATAGCGCTTCGCGTCGAACCCGCCGCCGTAACCCGTGAGACTGCCATCCCGGCCTACTACCCGGTGGCACGGCACGATGATGGAGAACGGATTCTCACCCACCGCGATCCCGACCGCCCGCATGGCTTTTGGTTTCCCGATCGCTTCCGCGATTTCGCCGTAGGTCGTCACGCGGCCAAACGGGATCTTCCTTAACGAATCCCACACCGCGGTCTGGAATTCCGTCCCGAGAAACCGAAGCGGTAGGTCGAACGATTTTCGTTTCCCCGCGAAATAGTCATCGAGCTGCGACGCGGTTTCTTCGAGCACCGGATCCGTCCCTGACTCGAAAACCGGGTTTCCGAGATAGCGGTTCAGCCGGGCGCGGACCGTAGCCTCATGCCACCCCGCCACCCAGTCCGCCTGGATCAGCGCTCCGGACGTAGTTCCTAAAAGCAACTCCCCGCAGGGAGTCTGGTACGTCATCGTGACTACGCTTTTTTCCTCCACTTTTCTCTCCTTCCGGGTGATCTTTTTTCCTTACTTTTTTCAAAAATCTTTGGTAAAGTTTCCAACGCTTTTGATGTGGATATGCATCCGATTTTATTGATTTTAATAGCGAAAATAGAGTCTTCGCTATTCCAAAAATGCATATCGACGCGTCAAAGCTTAACCTTTGAAAACACCTATTAGGATCAAGAATACTATGAAGATCTCCGCTCGCAACTGCCTCGAAGGCAAAGTCGTTTCCATCAAGAAGGGCCCCGTTTCCACCGAAGTGACCCTTGAGACCGCCGCCGGCGAAAAGATCGTCTCCTCCATCACCACCGCTTCCGCCGAGTCCCTCGGTCTCGACGTCGGTGTCAAGGCTTTCGCCGTGATCAAGGCTTCCTCCGTGATGGTCGCTGTGGAGTAATCCACACACGGGTATGAGTCTCCGACAAGGAGACTCCGCGATCCAGGCCGGTTCATTCGTGAACCGGCTTTTTTATTTCCGGCAAGTTTCTGAGAAAAAGACAGACACCGCCCGGATGGCTGCCGCCTAAAATTGATGATAAGAAAGTGTCTTTGAACACAAATAACAAGAATTTCAGAGAAGACCGGAATCGCTCCGGTCTCATTGGAGATTTTTAAATGACAGCAACCAATCCGCAGGCTCCGGTGATCGGGTCGAAGAACGTCACGGGTCTTGATGTCCCGGGTTCCCGCGCGAAAGTGTTCTTTACGCCGGTGATCGACGCCGAGCACCTCTTTAAGCTCTATCGCCGCGTGAATGAAGGCATCTACGGCCGCACCGCGATCAAGCTGCACACCGGTGAAAAGCACGGTCCCAATATTCTTCCGCGTGACCTCGTGCGTGACTTCCAGAGCCGCATCCCGAACAGCAACATCGTTGAGACGAACACCCTTTACGAAGGTGACCGCTACACGACGGAAGGTCACCGTGAAACGCTGAAGGTGAATGGCTGGGATTTCTGCCCGGTCGACATTCTTGACGAGGAAGGCGGCGTTGACCTCCCGGTCCGTAACGGCTTCCATCTCGACCATGTGACGATGGGCGGCCATATCGTGAATTACGACTCCCTCATCGTTCTCACCCATTTCAAGGGTCACGCGATGGGCGGCTTCGGCGGCTCGATGAAGAATATCGCGATCGGCCTCGCCTCGGGCCGCGTCGGCAAGCGCCAGGTGCATGGCGTGGTCGACAAGATCCCCGAAAGCTGGACCGACTGGCCCATGAAGGAACCCTTCATGGAACTGATGGTGGATTCCGCGAAGGCGACGCTTGACTACTTCGGGAAGCACGTCACCTTCATTAACGTCCTTCGCCGCATGTCGGTTGACTGCGACTGCGCCGGTGTCACGGCCGCTGAGCCGACGATTCCGGATATCGGCATCCTCGCCTCCACCGACCTCCTCGCGATCGATCAGGCGTCTGTCGACCTCGTGTTCAATCACGAGAGCAACAAGGACCTCGTGGAACGCATGACCTCCCGCCACGGTCTCCGTCAGCTGTCCGGCATGGCTGAGAAGAAGATGGGGAACCCGCAGTACGAGCTGATCACGATCGAATAACCGACGGATCATCGAAATACAGAAAGAGCCAGGAAACCTCCAGGTTTTCTGGCTCTTTTGCTGTTTGCGCAAAGAATAGATGTCAGCCGCCGAAAAGCCGCTTCCACTCCTCTTCCGCGCGTTTCTTCGCGTCTGACGCTGACGCGGCCGGCGCTTCGGTGCGGGACGACACCTCCTCCCCTTCAAAATCCTCTTCGATCCGATCCCGGTAGTAGGACATCGGGGAGGAAGACGCGAGGAACCCCTCCGCGATCTCTTCTCCCACGCCCCGGAACCGCAGGATTCTTCGCGTGTCGAACTCCACTTCAAGCGTACGGCTGCGGCGGTCGTACGCGGCACTCCGGATGCCGCCCCGCCGTATGGTCTTCCACTCCATGGCTCGCCTCCTCGGACTCTTTCCGACTGACACGGACACTGATAAAAATAAATGTACGCCGATTCCGGTCTGAATCAAGGTTTTCAGCAATATTTCCAAATACAAAAAGCCTCTGATTGCATAATTTCAGGACATAAAATTTATGTATCAGCTGGCTGAGAGGCCGGCACCACTTAATTTTGGAGGATCTGATGGCTTCTGACTCCTGCTCCTGCAGCCTTGCGACGAACCATAAGACTTGCCCCCTTCCTGGAAAGACAGAAGATCTCTACACGATGCCCTCCGTTCCGGGATATCCGAAACTGCGCGCCGGCACGCAGCTCGACGCGATCTGGGGCCGGATGCTTGCGACTGGCAAGGGATACCGCCGTCCCGGCATCAAGAAGGAACCGGGCACCTGCCCGGGGCTCCCCCGCGTCATGGTGGTGTTTGATACCCAGTGCCCGTGGTCTCACCGCCTCTGGGACACCGCAATGATCCTGAAGGACGAGATCGATTTCCTCTGGTTCCCGGTCTGCGTCACCAAGGACGTGAGCACCGCGCAGGCCGCGGCGATTCTCGCATCCGACACCCCCTGGGCTCTCACCAAAGAGAGCGAAGAGCTCTTCGACGATCCGGATTTCCGCGGCATCAATCCGAAGGACTATCCGGTCACCCAGGAACAGCGTGACGTCGCCTGGAACAACTCCCGTATCTTCCGCAAGGCGGGCGGCACTCAGGTGCCGCTCGGCATCTACCGAACGCCTGATAATCAGTTCGTTCCGATCTTCGGCGACGCGACGGCAGAAGAAATCCGAAAGATTGTCGGTATCGGCTGAAACGCTTTACCGAGACACTTAAAAGCGCGGGCTCCTATCAAACGGGAGCCCGCGTTTTTTTCACTTCCGTCAGAATTTTTGACATCCTGACAGGTTAAGAGCATTGATTTCCGGAGCGCCTTCCCGAGCGCCCACGCAAACCCCTTTGAATCCCCTGTATTTACTATGGGAATCGGTGTTTTCTTTCGCCTTCCTCAAGACATTCACAAATTTTTTCAGGTTAACCGCTTTCAAGTGCGCTTTTGACTACTACACTATTAGTTGAAAGTTACTGACCCTGCCTGTTCCTTTTCTCTGAAGATATATCTCTCAGACTACAGAAAAGGAAAACCCCGGGGCTAAAACTCACTGACAGGAGATCGCCATATGGCTGAAGCAGAAGAAGTGAAGACAGAAACGGTCACCGTGACGCTTACGGAAGATACGCTCGCAGGTCTCCGCCTCATCGCGGAACATAAGGGGATCACAGTCGAAGAAGTGATCGGGCGCCTCGCCTCCGCCGCCGCGAAAACCGCGCACACAGCGAAGAGCGCGAACGAGAAGCGCAAAGCGATCGCGCAGCTGATTTCTGAAGAACTCACCGATCTCAACGCGAAGAAGGATGAGTTCCTGAAGCAGATGCGGGAGCGCCGTGAACAGAATAAAAGGAATCCTCCCAACCCCTGATACAAAGACAAAGCATTGCCAGCCGGTATCGGAACCCTGACCCGTTATGAGCTTTTCCGGTACCCGGTGAAAGACCAACACGAAAAGGAGTCTCAACATGGCTGATAAGAAAGAAACCGTAAAGACTGAGGCTGCCCCGGCGGCAGCTCCGGCTGAACCCGCTCCGGCTCCTGTGCCGGCGATTCCGCCGCTCACGCTCGAACTCGATCAGGAAACGCTTGAAGGGCTGCAGCTGATCGCGGACGCGAAGAAGACGGACGTTCAGACGATCGTGAAGAAGTTCTGCACGCGCGCCTCCAAGGCCGCTCTCGCCGCGAAGGCCGCGGACGAGAAGCGCGAGGAAATCCTCGCGAAGATCTCGGACGAGATCGACGAGATGAGCGAAAAGAAGAAGGAACTCCTCACCCGCATCAAGGCCGTGAAGATCGATCCGGATCTCGGCTGCGAAGACTGGGATAAGGATGTCCGCGAAACGGCGAAGAAGCTGAAGAAGATGCTGAAGAAGCTCTGATGCTGAGACTCAGACGACTGTGATCCCCCGCGCGGCGCGCCAGACAGAGCACGCCGCGCGGATTTTTTTCTTAAACTACGACTAGCGATAGAACCCCCGCAGAACCGGGTTCTGACTTCATACGGACCGCACCCGAATGACGACACCACGCCGCAAGAAAGCAACGCCTAAGAGAGTCACCAAAGCGAAACGGAGTTCCAGAAAGACTCTGTCCCCGTTTAAGAAACGTCTCGCGGTCGCGGCCGCCGCTCTCGTGATCATCGCGGGCGTGTCTCTCACGCTGATCCCGAACGCCTGGAATACGGTCAAAAACGCCGTGGGGCTCGGGTCACCTGACCGCGAAGTGCGGGTACCGCCCGCCGCGAAACCAAGTCCCGCGGCGACTCCGACCGCGATTTCGCTCCTTCACGGCAAAGTGACCAAAGTGGATAGCGGTGACGCCTTCACGGCGCTGATCACGGATGGGTCAACTGAGCGCGTGAGGCTTGTCGGAATCGACGCGCCGGACCCGGATCAGGTCTGGGGCGACAAGAGCTACTTCGCGCTCGCCGCGCTCCTTAACGGAAAGGATGTCGTGATCCGGTTCCGGGGCCGTGACGCCTACGGTCGGATTCTTGGGCGCGTGATCGCGGATGGGAAGGACGTCGGTCTCACGCAGCTCACGAACGGGAACGCCTGGTACATGAAGGCGGACGCCCCGCAGCTCACGCCTCCAGCCCGGAAGCTCTACCCGGCAGCCGAAGCCTCGGCGAAGAAAAACCGGATTGGTCTCTGGGCCGATCCCGCGCCGGTTTCCCCGTGGGATTTCCGGAAGGGAACGGGCGCGTCGGAACTGAAAACGTTTGAGGAAAAGAGTGAAGTGAAGCAGCCGGACGGCTTTTTCGGCCGCGTCACCTCGATTTTTTCCGGAAAATCCTGAGTCACGAACGAAAAGTCCCGCAAATACGCCGTTTCGCACTGCACGCTGTGTTTCTTTTTTCTACACTAGAGCGATGCGATTGAGCTCCGCCGGTATGAGCTCTTTATTTGTTAGCTGACGCTGATGACTGACCCCCGCGATAACCACTCCGTTATTTCCTCACTCCTCAACTCCCTCATGAGTTCCCCGAAGCTTAAAAAGGCGGCGGGCGTCTTTGTCGCCGCCTTTGTCGGCGCGATCGCCGTGAATGGCTTCACCGGTAACGGCATCACAAACGCCTTCAGGCACGCGACGCAGGAAACGATGAAGTCCGTGAAGGGCGGAGCCGGAGCTCCGGCCGCTCTCCCAGGGCAGAATCCGACCGCGACCGGGTCCACAGCCGGTCTTCCTGACTCGACCGCGAACGCCGGAGCCCAGGAGGTTCAGGGGCAGGTCGTGAAGGTGGCGGACGGCGACACCATTACGCTCAAAAAAACGGATGGCCAGACGATCCGCATCCGGTTCCTTGGGATCGACGCCCCGGAGCATGACCAGGCGGGCGGTCCCGCGAGCAAGGCTCATCTCGAGTCGCTTGTTGCCGGTCGGAACGTCACGGTCCGCTATCGGAACCTCGATCAGTACGGACGCACGGTCGGCAAGGTGCTGGTGGACGGGAAGGATATCAATTTAAGCCAGCTTCAGACCGGGAACGCCTGGTTCTACCGGAGCTATCAGAAGTCGATGTTCCCCGAGGACCGGCCGATTTACGAGGCCGCTGAGGAAAAAGCAAGAAGCGAGCATATCGGTCTCTGGAGCGAAGCGAACCCGACCCCGCCCTGGGACTTCCGAAAGGCGAAGCGTTCAGGCTCAGACAAAGGATTTTTCTAAAAAGACGGAGCGGCTGACGCCTGAATCGGCGGCAGCGCCCTTTTCTTTTCCCTCTTAATTTATGACGCCCGGAACACCGGAGGTTCCCATCCGAACCCCGATTCCGGCGCGTTCAGGAGATCAAGATCATGTCGAAGAAAAAGAAGCAGAAAGAGAAGCAGCAGAAGAAGAGCTTCCGGGAGCAGAAGCTTCCGGGCTGGATGGAAGACGCTGAAGTCCTGGATATCCACCGCAAGGCTCCGATGATCCGCACGATCTCCGAAGTGGTGTATTCGCAGATCATCGGGAAGCGCGAGGCGCGGCAGCTCCGGATGACCGTTCTGATTCCGGACACCGGCGCCGCGAAACCCGCGGTGCTCTTCTTCCCGGGCGGCGGCTGGCTGGGTGCCGCTAAGGACCGCTTTGCCGAAAACCGCTGGGCGCTTGCTGAAGCCGGTTTTGTCGTCGCGACGGCTGAATACCGCACGATCCCGGCCGGGTTCCCGGCCCAGGTGGTGGATGGCAAGACCGCGCTCCGGTTCCTCCGCGCCCACGCCGCCGACTTTGAGATCGACACCGACCGCATCGGCGTGATGGGGAATTCGGCGGGCGGGTGGCTCGCTGAGATGGTGGCACTTTCCACCCATACCCGCGAGTGGACGTCCGCTGAGTGGGGTGATGAATCCGAAGCCGTCAGCGCCTGCTGCGCCCTGCACCCGGTTTCTAACCTCATCGGTATCGGTGAGGGGCTCGACCCCGACGCCGTCGCGGCGCACGACTCTGAGTCGTCGCCTGAAGCGCTTCTCGTGAACGGCGTGTCGTTCACCGGCCGCGGTGACGGCCCGATCGCCTCGGTCCCCGAGAAAGCGGAAGCCGCGAGCCCCTCGGGTCTCCTCATCCGGAAGCCTGCTGACGTCAAGGCGCCTCCGTTCCTCCTCATCCACGGCACCGCGGACCGCATGGTGTCCCCCGCTCAGAGCGCCCATATGGCGGAGCTCCTGAAGGAAGCGCACGTGCCCTTCCGCTACTACCTCCTTGAAGGCGTCGATCATTCGTCCGACCCCGCCTGGTATCAGGAACCGATCTGCGACCTTATCGTGAAGTTCTTCGAGAAGAAGCTCGGGGACTGATCGGGACGCTGCCGGTCTGACCCGGCAGATACACGAACGCCTTCCGGTGATCCATCGGAAGGCGTTTTGTTTGGGATTGCCGTCCCAGAAAAGCCGGGGACGCGATCCTTCAGCTATCAGAGACCGCCCGCGGCTTCAGGCTTCTCAGCCGGGACTTCCGCCGCTTCCGGCGTCTCAGAGCCAAGAGCCTCTTCCGGCACCGCTTCCGCCTCAGCTTCCGCGGCTGCCGCCTCGGCTTCAAGCCGCTCCATATATTCCTTCTCTACCCGGGCGAGACGCTTCTTGCTGTAGCCCTTCCCGCGGAGGCACCCCTCATACGGGGTCATATTGAGCATATGGAAATTGACCCGGCTGCGGGGCACCGTGAACTCCGCCGTCTGATGCCAGTGACCGAAGTACCAGTCGCGGACCCGCGGCAGACGCTCAAAGAGGAGCTGCAGATTATCCTCGGACACCGTCCCGAGGAGCCAGTCCCGCTGCAGCTGGCACGCCTTGCAGACATCATCGATCCCAACGGACGGCACCGTGTGCGTCACCATGACATCGATTTTGTCGAGGTCGACGGTCTTCATGATCGCCTTCACTTCGGGTTCGGTGAGGAGTTCTTCCGGGAACCAGGTCTTCCCGGGCTCACGGAATTCCTTATCAATCGAGAGCGCGCCGCCCACGAAAAGGTAACGTTTGCCATTCAGCTTCAGAGTGCTCCCGCGCGGCATGTAGTAAAGCCGCTTCCGGATCCGGATCGGCTTATCGCTTCCGTGCTCCGCGACGAGTTCCCGCAGCAGCTTATGGTTCTCGTGATTGCCGTCGCAGAAATACACCTTCGTCTGATCATTCACGAGCGAATCAAAGAAGTATCCGGGTTCCGTCCCCGACTCCTCAAAGTCACTCTTTCTCCAATACCCGAAATCCCCGACCACGATCGCCACATCGGGCTTCAGTTCCTTCAGCGCGTAATTCATGAAGGCGAATTCGGCGTGCGTGTCACCGACAAAAAGCACCTTCTTTTTCTTTGTATCTTTTTTACCCGCCATCTGTCTCTCTCCAGTGTGTCAGTTATCGACTTATCAGGCGTCAGAAACGGCTATCCGCCCTCCGGCGTCATATGAAATCATACGGAGAACACGGAAAATGTGCGCAAAATTTTCGTAAGAAAACCCGAAAAAACGGATTCCGGAACACGGGAATGCCGTGGTTTCGGGGGTTCCCGGCGCGTTTCAGGCAAAAGAAAAGGCCGGAGAATCCGTGTCACTGAATTCTTCCGGCCTGTACCGATTGGATCCGGGGTTTATCGGGATCAGCGGTCTCCGCGGTCCTCAATCCGGACCGGAGCCACGGCTTCCCGAAGCATCGGGCCGCCGCTTGATCCGCCGTCCTCCGCACGGTTCTTCACGATGAACTGCTGCCAGATCTCTTTCGAGAAGAACACGCAGTAGAGGAGCGCGCAGGTGAGCCAGTCAAAAAGAGCGGTGGCAAGCGTATGCGACATGAAGTGTTCGCCACGCATCACCTGAATCACGCTGCAGGCGATACCGAAGAGCCACGTGAAAATGAGGCTCCCGCGGGCGAGACGCGGGCGTACATCACGGAACGCGAAATACATCGCGAAGCAGCAGAACGCGGTGCCGGTGAAGCCCGAGGGCCAGCAGTGACCGGGGTTCTTGTGGAAGGAGAACACGGGGCTCAAGAGCGGCGCGTTCCCGCTGAACACCTCAACAGCGTACGGGCAGTAGACACCGGTCGTGTCCTTCAGGAACTTCACGAGGAACACGGACGCGAGCATCCCGAGGATCAGGTAAAGCGCGCGGCGGTTACCGACTTCGCCGAGCTTATAGGGAGGAACCTTGTTCCGAAGATTCTGGATGATCACATAAAGCGCCGAGAACCCGATAAAGAACGGCACGATGCGGAACAGACGGTGAATCCACACCATCACCGGAATCCGGTTCAGCGCGAACTTCGTCCCGTTATAGAACGGCTCCGAAAGCGCGATATCAAGCGCGTGCGGGGGGTAAAGCGTAATGTAAGCGAGGATAAGTCCCGGAATCAGGAACCACTTCACGAGGGTCCACGCGGTGATCGGGGCAAGCTGAATCTTCTGAGTCTGAGGCATAAGGCTATGCGGTTCTCCGAATGACGCGAAATTGCAAAAGGCAGAATTTTAAAAGAATAACTCATCGAAAAGTCAAAATGCCGTGAAATTGCAACAGAATTTCACGGCATTGGAACTGGATTTCCCTTGCTTCCCGATTACTTTTCTTTCTTCCGGTCCTGCAGCGCGAGAAGCACCATATTGAGAATCACGCAGGCCGCGCCCGTGATCTCCCAGGCGTTGAAGGGCACGTGAAAGACGATCACGGTAAGCACCACGGCGGTGAGCGGCTCGAACGACGACAGCAGCCCCGTGACGGAGGCTGAGACGTATTCCATGCTTTTCAGAAGCGAATAGTAGGCGAGGACCGACGCCACGAGAACAATAAAGAGGTAATTCGCGAATGCGGCCGGTGTCCAGTCCACAACCATGTGAAACGGCGGATGCACGATAAACCCGAGGAGCCCGCCGACAAGAAGCCCGCACCCAAGCACCGGGACCACGCCGATGCGGCCGGCCACTTTCTTTGGCTGCAGCGTGCAGAACGCCTGGAAGCCTGCTGAAATGATTCCCCAGACGACACCGGCCACCGTGAAATTGAGTGACGAGAAATCGCCCCGCGTCACGAGAAGCACCACGCCTGTCACGGCGAGCGCGAGGCAGACGTATTCCGTCCCCGTCACGGGACGCTTCTCCCGCACCGCAAGCCAGAAAAGAATCATGAGCGGAACGAAACCCACCATGAGGCTCGCGGTTCCGGCGTTGGATTTCTCGATCGAGACGAAGAACGTGAGCTGCAGAAGCAGAAGCCCGACACCAAAAATCAGAATCGCGCCGATATTCCGAAGGTTCCGGAAGACATCGCGGAAGAAATTCCGCCTCGCCGCGAGACCGTAGGCGAGAAGGAGAATCAGCCCCGCTCCGAACAGACGGATCGAGACGAGATCGAGCGGCGTGAAGCGGCAATAGGTGAAGAGGTACTGGGCCGCGATGCCGCCGGCACCGAAACCGATGCCGGAGAGGGCGGCAAGCCCAATCCCTATAAGAGTTCTGATCTGCATAGGAGAGAGTATGCGTGAGGGGTGGTTATTTTTTATAAATCTGTCTGATTCTCTCACAGTAACGAGCGGCTGAAATCCGGAACGCTTCCTTTTTAATCGCGTCACTCGCCCGGAAAAGCCGGTTCCCAGTGTAAAGATCCGCGATTTCAGCCCGATTAGCTCAAGACAAAAGAAATTCAGAAACCAGACAAATACTCACCTCCTCTACACTGAGTATGCCTTTGGAGGAATGGAGAGAGTCCTCCGAAGCGCGTCCACAAAGGAGAGAGACTGCCGCGGGGCCGGAGTGATCCGCCCCGCGGACTGTCTGTCCGCCGCCAACATTTCGAGGAGACCGAAACATGATCTGGATTGGACTCGCGATTGTCCTTGTCACTTTCTGGCTGATTTACAAGAACTACGAGGCGCGCCTCGTCCTGACACTCTCAGGCGTCCTGATGGCGCTGATCGGAGAAGCCGCGCTCGGGTCGCCGACCACGGTCGGCGCCGCGGTGGACGCCTTTATCAAGCAGCTCGTGAACGGGGGCCTGGTTCCCGTGATTGTCACCGTGATGGGTTTCGGCGCGGTGATGACGTACACCAAGTGCTCTGACCACCTCGTGAACGCGCTGGTGCGTCCGCTCACGCACGTTCCGGCAATTGTGGTGCCGGGCGCAGCGATCATCACCTGGGTCCTCAATATCGTGCTGCCGTCCGCGGCCGGCGTCGCGGCCGCGGTCGGCGTCCTCCTTATTCCGGCCCTCATCGCGCTGAAGGTCCGACCCGTGATGGCGGCTGCCGCCGTGTTCCTCGGCACCTGGGGTTCTGTGATCAGCCCGGGGCTGATGTTTAACCCCCAGATCGCGTCGATCGCCTATAAGGCTGGAGAGATTTCGTCCGCTGACGCGATGATCGTGATTCTTCAGGAAGCGCTCCCCGCGGCGCTCGGAATTCTGATCGCCGCAGTGATCCTTGCCGCGATCTCCATGATGCTGAAGGAAGGGGTGGGCTCCGTCAAGGAAGAAACTGAGACAGACCGCGAGATGGCGAATTTCAAAATCAATCCCATCATGGCGATCATCCCGGTGATCCCGCTCTTCCTCCTCGTCGTCGCTTCGAAGCAGGTCGGGTGGCTTGACACCAAGACGTTCTCGGTCCCGGTCTGCATGCTGATCGGCACCGCGCTTGGCATGGTGGTCGGTCTCGTCCACAAGCAGGACGTCGGTGAGACGTCGAAGCGCTTCTGCAAGGGCGCGGGGGACGGGTTTAACAACGTCGTGATCCTGATCGCCGCGGCCGCCCTCTTCGCCGCCGGCATGAAGTCGATCGGCCTCACCGGGGCGCTCGTTGACGCGATGAAAGGGTCACAGTCCGTTGCCATGATTTCGGCCGCTGTGGGCCCGTTCCTCATGGCTGTCGTCTCTGGGTCTGGGAACGCCGCGGCGCTCGCTTTTAACGAAGCGATCACGCCGCACGCCGCGGACTTTGGAATGACGATCGTGCAGCTTGGCGCGGTCGCCCAGATCGCGGCCGGTATCGGCCGCACGATGTCGCCAGTCGCGGGCGGCGTCATCATTCTTGCCGGCATCGCCGGTGTCAACCCGATGCAGGTCGTGAAGCGCACCGCGCTCCCCTGCGTCGCCGCGGTGATTGTGACCACGATCGCGATGTTCACGCTCGTCTGAACCAACAGGAACCGTCTGGCTATTCATGCGGCGGTTCCTGTTTACAGACCGAAAAAAACCGCCTGGGGATTATTCCTTCAGGCGGTTTTCTTATGCTCTCACCTCTTTATCCGGAGGCGAGGCTTTCTTTCATCAGGCTTTTAGGAAGCGGCGGCTTCGCTCGCGGCGTTCGCGGCTTCGCGTTCCGCTTTCTTTTCAGCGGCGATCGCTTCACGTTCCTTCAGCTCTTCCTTCTTCGGCATCGGCCAGAGCTTCAGGTAAAGCTTCGCGAAGATACCGACAAAGAGCGCGGAAACAAACGTGCCTTCTCGGATACCGATGAGTCCGCCCGAGAAGACGAGCGCGACGAGGCAGGCGAGGAGCACGAGCGTCCAGTCGTTAAACACCTTCACGGTGCCGAACGGCTTCCGGAAGAGGATCGATTCCGCGATCACGAGACCTTCACCCGGCTGCACAATCGTGCGGGAGTGAAGCTGCATCACGATACCGAGCGCGAGAACCGTGTTCCCGGCAAAGCTGATCAGGAGGCGGAGCGGATAGGACTCCGGCATGATGCCGCCCGAAAGGCTCATCGTGAAATCGATGAAGGCGCTGAACACAAACACGACCGGGATCTGAAAGAACGCCGTGTAGTGGAACACGCCCTTGCGGCTGAGGATCACCCACTGCAGCGCGATGAAGATCAGGTTGATAAAGAAGGTCGTCGTACCGAAGGAGTACCCGGTGAGACCGGTGACCGCGTACGGAAGCGAACTGATCGGGGTCGTCCCGAGATTCGTCTGAGTAATGATTGCAATGCCGCAGGCTGCGACAAACATCCCTACTACCAGCAGGGCCCATCTCCACACATATTCAAAGAACTTATCTGAATTCAAAACTTTTCTCCACATTTCGTGCGACACGAAGCGTTGGGCGCAGCCCCCCTCGTTGCCGCAGGCCTGTCATTGTAGGAAAAGCAAGCAAACGTGAAAACCGACCCCCATCACATACATAGACCATCCTGATCTATCGGACTACTACCATTGGTGGGGTCGGTTATCTATTTAATAGAGCTTATGACGGAATAGCCAGCCCGCTATAGGCAGACAGACAGCGGCCATGAGCGTGAGCGGGATGAATTCCATCCAGATGTCGCCGAGCACCGCGCCTTCGAGATAGACGCGCTTCACGATCTCAAGCCCGAACCGCAGAGGATTGAGATACGTGAGGTAGCGGACACCGACCGCCATGTTGGCGATCGGGGAAACAAAGCCTGAAAGCAGCACAAACGGCACGATGAGGAGGAAGGACCAGAGCATCGCCTGCTGCATATTCGTGCAGAGCGCGGAGATCGAGAGCCCGATACCGACCGCGGCGACGTTGAAGAAGAGGAGCCCGAGGTAGAGAAGGCCGACGCTCCCCACGATATGAATCCCGAACCAGAACTGCACGATGAGGAAAATAAGCGTGCTCTGCGCGACACCGATGATGATCGAGGGAACGGCCTTTCCGACGAGGATCTGAGGGGGCGTAAGGGGCGTCACGAGCAGCTGATCAAACGTTCCCCGCTCGCGCTCACGGGCGACTGAGAACGCCGCCATCATCATGGTCTGAAGAAGGGAGAGCGAGGCAATCAGGGCGATCAGGATGTTCCAGCGGCTGTCGAGCGTCGGGTTGTACCAGGAGCGGGTGTCGACCGACACGGCGCTCTTCTGCCCCGTGATCGAGGCCCCGTAGTTCGTGGCGATCGAGCTGATATAGGCGCCCGCGAGGCTCGCGGTCATCGAGTTACGGCCATCCAGAATCAGTTCAACCGGAGCGGTCTGGCCAGACGAAAGCTTCGTCGCGAAGTCTGACGGGATATTGATCGCCGCGACCACCTTCCCCGTCACCACCGCGTCCTCGATCTGGGACTGCGAGGTGAGCGTCATCGCGCGGATAAACATCCCCGTGCTGTCGAGATGCGTGAGAAGCTCGGTCGACGCCTTGCAGTTACAGGAATCCATCACCGCGTACGGGACATAGCGGAGGTCAAAGCTCGCGGCGTACCCGAAAAGGAACGCCTGGATGATCACCGGGGCGATCAGGATCGAGCGGCTCACCGGGTCCTTCATGAGGACGAGGAGCTCCTTCCGGATCAGAGCCCGGACCTGCGAGAACCAGATAATGAGTGAATTGAAGCGTTGGGTTTTCATGAGTCTTTACTCCACGCGCTTCCGAAGCGTCCAGGTGGTGAGGATAAGGAAGAGAATCGTGTAGCCAAGAAGAATCAGCACCCCCTCACTCACCACCGAGGCGTCGTTTCCGGCAAGGAAGAGGAGTTTCGCCACCTTCATGAAGTGGGTCGCGGGGAAGATCTCGCAGATTGGCTGGATCCAACCCGGCATATTCCGGAGGTCAAACACAAACCCCGAGAACATCACGGCCGGCATGAAGCTCACAAGCAGCGCCATCTGGCTCGCGAGGAACTGATTCCGGGTGACGCCCGAGACGAGAAGCCCCATGAGGAGCGAGACGAGCAGGTAGAGGATCGATACGAGCACAATCAGCACGAGCGACCCGCGGATCGGCACCTTGAAGAGGAACCGCGCGGCGAAAAGGCAGATCGCGATATCAATGATCCCGATCACGAGGTACGGGGCGACCTTCGCGAGCGCGATCTCAAAGGGCCGCACCGGGGTGACAAAGAGCGACTCAAAGGTGCCGCGCTCCCACTCGCGCGCGATCAGCATCGAGGCGAGGAATGTGCCGATGAGGGTCATGATCAGAACGATGATCCCGGGAACGAGGTACCAGGTACTGATTGCGTTCGGGTTGAACCAGATCCGCTGCACGACCGATATCCCGCCGCCCACGGTGATCCCTCCGCGGCGCGCCGCTTCCTTCGCGCCCCAGTTCGCGACGGCGCTCATCACGTAGCCCTGAATCGTCTTCGCGGTCTGAGCGTCAACGCCATTCAGAATGAGCTGCACGGTTGAGTCCCCGGCCGCGTACTGCTGCCCGAAATTCACCGGAATCCTGAGAATACCGAGCGCCTCTGACTGCTCCATCATCTCGACCGCCGCCGGATAGTCTTTCACGCGGACCGGGACGAGGTACTTGCTCCCGCCGAGACTCTGCGCAAGGTCCCGCGCGGGGCCGGACGAATCCTCCACCACGACCGCGACCTTCGCGTTCTCGACGTCAAACGAAATGCCGTACCCGAAAAGGAGAATCAGGATGATCGGGAGCAGAATCCCGATCGCGAGATTGCTCTTATCGCGCATCATCTGCCGGAATTCCTTCTGGAGCAGCGCGAAGTACCGGGTGAAGAACCCGGAGAGACCGGTTTCAGCCTTGTCTGTCATCTCGTGTACCCCCGCTTCTCACGCGAATTTTCCACGATCGCGATAAAGGCGCTGTTCATATCGACACAGTCTTCGCCCCCGAGCTTCCGGACTTCAGCCGGGGTGCCGAGCGCGAGCATCTCGCCCTTATCCTGAATCGCGATCCGGTCGCAGTACTCCGCCTCTTCCATAAAGTGCGTGGTCACAATCATCGTGCGCCCCTGGCTCGCGAGCTGCGTGATGATGCGCCAGAAGGCGCGGCGAGCAAGGGGATCGAGGCCGGATGTCGGTTCATCAAGGAACAGAATCGCCGGCTCATGAATCATGGCGGCCGCGATCGCGAGACGCCGCTGCATGCCGGCGGGCACTTTCCCCGCGATGTCATCCGCGTTCAGGTGGAATTCCCGGATCACGTGCTCAATCCGCTCCTCGAGATGCTTTCCGCGGAGCCCATAGGCGCCGCCGAAAAACTCCAGGTTCTCCCGGACGGAGAGATTCCGGTAAAGCGAAAACTTCTGGGCGACGTAACCCACGTGACCGCGGGCTTCGGCGCGCGCCGTCCGGAGATTGAGACCATCCACCTGCACGAGACCGCTTGTCGCGGGGAGAAGCCCGCAGAGAATCCGGAAGGTCACCGTTTTCCCGGCGCCGTTAGGGCCGAGGAGCCCGAAGATTTCGCCCGGTTTCACCGAGAACGAGGTGCTTTTCACGGCGGTGAAGTCACCGAACTTCCGGACGAGGTCCTTCACGATAATGACCGGAGCGACGTCGCCGTCAGACGCCCGATGGCTCTCAATCGGAGCCGGGTTCGGGAGACGGGGGTCTTCGCCCTTCACGATCTCCCGCATGAAGGTGTCTTCAAATTCTGGAGGTCTCGGGCGAAGATTCGTGCGGGGGGCAACCGCGTCGAGCTGCGCCTGCGTTACACCCTCTTTCGCGATGATGCGGACGTCGCCCCCCTGCGGCACGGCGTCTGTCGTGAGGTCCAGCCTGTCATAGAACGCGGTCTGCAGGAACCGGGGCGCTTCACCGTGCTCCGGCGTCGCGAAATACGTGAGTCCCGCGGACTCAAGCGTCATTTCTTTTGGCTTCCCCTCGCGGATCAGCTTTCCGCCGTGAAGAAGGAAAACGTAATCCGAATTCTCCGCCTCATCCATATAGCTCGTGGCCCAGAGGACCGAGATCCGCTGTCTGGAAACAAGTTTCGAGACAATTTCCCAGAGGTCGCGGCGTGACAGAGGGTCGACGCCGACAGAGGGCTCATCGAGAAGGAGGAGGTCGGGTGTCCGCACGAGCGAACAGATGAGCCCCAGCTTCTGCTTCATGCCGCCTGAGAGTTTTCCGGCCGGACGGTCGAGGTAGCGCGCGAGATCCGCCATCGCGAGAAGCTCCGGGTAACGCTCTTTCCGCTTCGCTTCAGGGACGCCATGGAGATCGGCGTAGAGGTCGAGGTTTTCGCTCACCGAAAGATCCTCGTAGAGCCCGAACGCCTGCGGCATGTAGCTGATCCGATCCTGCACCGCCTGGGAGTCCGTCGCCGGGTTGATGCCGAGAACCGAGAGTTCTCCCGAATCCGCCTTCATGAGCCCTGTGATATGGCGCATGAAAGTCGTCTTCCCCGCGCCGTCAACGCCGACAAGCGACACGATGACGTTGGGTGGCATGGAGAGCGTCAGGTCGGAGAGCGCTTCAATGTGCTCCCCATCCGCCCCCACGAAGGATTTCGTGAGACCGCGCGCCGTGACGACAGGAGTGAAATCAGCCATGAGAAGCACCTTCAAGCTCAGCGGGCTGCCGCGGAAGCGGCGGAAGGCGGCGTATCCGGAACCTGAGACACCGCGGCCGCGGTGGAAGCGGGGATCTCAGCACCCTTGCTGTTCAGATTGATTTTCACGGTCGCCGGCTGCCCGAGACGCAGATCCCCCTTCGGATCCTTCACGATCACGCGGACTTCATACACGAGACTCGAGCGGAGATCCGGGGTTTCAACGGTTTTAGGCGTGAATTCGGAGACAGACGAGATATAGCCCACCGTTCCCTCAATCGGGGTGTTCGGGTGAGTGTCCGTCACGACGCTTGCCGTCATCCCGGGTTTCACGTTCCCGAGATCCTTTTCATTCACATAGACGCGGACCCACTTGGGAGAGGTGAGCGCGAGCGTGTAAACCGGTTTCGCGGCGGACGCCATGTCGCCCGGCTGCAGGAGCCGTGACCGCACAATCGCGGCGTCAGGTGACTTCAGGGTACCAAGCGAAATTTCGTGATTCAGAAGTTCGAGGTTCGCCTTCGCGGCGGCAAGCGACGACTCGGCGCTCCGGATATCCTCAACGCGGGGACCGATCTTCATCAGTTCGTACGCTTTCTGCGCGTTCACGAGGTTCTGCGACGCGACCCGCTCCGCGCTCTTCGCGGCGTCGTAATTCTGGGTGCTGATCGCGTGGCCGCCCGGCGCGTTCCACAGGTTATTGGCGCGCTCGAGATCCTGCTTCGCCTTCGTGAGCTGCGCTTCGTACGCGAGCATCTGGCTCCGGGCCTCAGCGATTTCCTGCGGGCGGTTCCCGCGCTTCAGTTTGAGAAGCGTCTGCTCCTGAACCCCGATCTGGGCCGCGGCCTGTTTCGCCTGCAGTTCCAGCGTCCGGGTATCCAGCTTCGCGAGCACCTGCCCGGGTTCCACCACCTGCCCCTCATCCACATTCATTTCACTGATGCGGCCGCTCGCGTCAAAGGCAAGTGACACCTGACGGATATCGACGTTCCCGTAGAGGGTAAGTTCTGTCGGCGCGGTTACCTGATGCCCCCGGTACCACGCATAGCCTCCCGCTGCCGCCGCGGCCACCAGGATCACAGCTCCTATCGCAATCAAACGTTTTTTCATACTGAACCCCCTTCGCGGCAGATGCAGGAAAGCTATACAAATTAAATTTAAATTCAAATTAAAGTATAATCAATTCCACACAGAATAAAAGACACGGAAATTACGAAGGTACACGTGATGCCAAAGGACTCGATTCGAAAGACCCGATCGGATGGTGACAAAACTAAGGAACGGATTCTGAAGGCCACTCTCGCGCTCTTCGCGAAACACGGTTTTGCGGAGACGGAAAATAAAGAAATCGCCAAAAAAGCGAAGGTCGATATCGCATCGATCAACTATCACTTCGGAAGCCGCAAGGGACTGTTTGAAGCAGTCCTGATCCGGGCTCATCAGAACCTCGTGAGCCTTGAGGCGCTGGAAGCCATTCAGCGCTCTGACATGACGCCCGAGGAAAAGCTCCGCGGGGTGTTCAATCTCATCACAGGCGCCGCGCGCCGCGGCGAACGGGCATCGCTTCAGGTGATTTCGCGGAGCGTCATCGCGCCTGGGGCGGCGCTTGAAACGCTTTTCAAGGAAGAGGCTCGTCCGAAGCTTCAGGTGATCCTGCAGATCGTGTCTGAAATCACCGGTTTCCCCGTTGGGGATCCCCGCCTCATCCACTGCATCGCGTCCGCGATCGCGCCCGCTTTCCTCTTCTTTGTGTTCGGCTCCCGGTTCCCGGGACCCTTCGGAGCACTCACCAAAATGCCGCAGTCGGAGCTTGATGACCGGCTCACGGTGTTCGCGCTCGGAGGACTCCGGGCGACCGCCGCCGCGGCCGCTGCCAAAGCGACAGACGAAAAAGAAAAGGCAACGCTCCCCGCCGGTTCCTTCAAGGTTCCGGATACGGCAAACGTTGCCTGAGATTCAATCGAGCTGCATCAGAATCAGACAGACCGATACGTCTCTTCTAGATGTTGAGCACGAAATTGAGGTCGGGGGTTCCTGTTGATGCACAAAATCATCGATCGTAATCGATGATTGAAGAAAAACAGACACGATCATCGACTATAGTCGATGATTTTTCTCCGAGAAGCAGACTCCTCAGGCATGGCTCTGCAGCTATCTTCTCCGCAGCGGCCCTCGGCTGGGACGGATTCTCACCGGCGGGCTGACATTCGGGTAACTCTCGGACGTGAGAGCATTCCCCTTCTGATTGCTTACCGCGACGCGGCCGCTGCCAAAGCACCAGACGAAAAAGAAAAGGCAGCGCTGCCTGCTGGTCCCTTCAAGGTTCCGGACACGGCAAACGCTGCCTGAGATTCAATTGAACTGAATCAGACCTCTTCGTCACCGAGGATCTGGTTCAGCTTATTGCTGAAGAAATACATTCCGTCGTGCGTCACCACGATCCCCTCTTCCACCCACTTCGCGAGAATCCGGCTCACGACCGCGCGGTCGCTGTGAACGAGACGCGCGAGTTCCGTGACGGTGATTGTTTTGGGAAGGCACTTGGGGAGCGCCGTGAGCGGCATATTGAGTGCCTGAAAAAGCACCTTCACCATGAGCGCGACCCGCTGCGGCACCGTGAGGAGGTCATTCATCAGAAGACCCTCAATCTTCGCGTCGTCATGCCGAATGAAGCTCTTCAGCGCCGCGATGCAGAGAATGGGATCAAGCTCCAGCTCCCGCTTAAACTGAGCCGCATCCATCACGAGGACCTTCGTGGGGAGAAGCGCCCGGGCGATCAGAGGCTTGATCGCGTGCTTACCTTTGATTGACTTCTCCGCTCCCACTGAAGTTCCCGGGGGGAAAAGCACAATGAGGCGCTCATACTTCCCGACGCCGCCCGCGAATGTCCCCACTAGCCCTTCTTCCACCAGGTAGGCTGTCGGCTCCTCACCGAAGTTCACCACCGTTCTCGAGCGGACAAAGGCCGGTCTCCCCTTCTCACGGAAGAGTGCGAGGAGTTCCGGGGCGTCCGGCGGGACAACCCAGGGACATTCAGCGTAGACGTGATCCATTCAAAACCTCTGCGGGTTAAAACCACAGGCTCTATTTGCCTGCCAACTGAGCAAGACGCGTTTCTGCCATTTTATAGCCCATCTCCGCGGCTTCCCGATAAAGTTTCTTCGCATCCTTTACATTCACCCTGACTCCATAGGCGCCGGTAACGTAAATATCGCCGAGCATCACGAGTGCCAAGGGATCCCCCGTTTCTCCTGCAAGCAAAAGAACCCCAAGGATAAATTCCAGTTGGTGCCCTTCCGCGTCATAGCCATGTTCAGGGAGAAGGGTAACAATGTCATTTACGGACTCATCCGCCTCAGCCAATCCGTAATAGCGGATTCTCCAGTCGAACGCTTCTTTATTAAGGCCCTTATCAAAGCAATCAAGAGAAAGCCTATAGGCAGCATTCGGAAGACCGTTCTCCGCCGCTTCACGGATAAGCTTTTCGCCTTTTCGTTCGTCCTTTTTCAGCTTTTGCCCATCAGAAAGCAACACCCCATAGTAAAACCGCCCACGGTCTGACCCCTCATCAATCGCTTTCTGCAGCCACCGGAGTCCGGCTTCCAGGTTTTCCACGGTTCCAAATCCCATAGCGAGACACCAACCGAAAGATGCCGCACCATCCGGGCTTCCCATCATGGCTGCGTCTTCATAGAACCGCACTGCCGTTTTGACATCCTGAATAAAGCCCTTCTTCCCTGCGAGCAGCGTATCCGCGACTTGAAGTTTCTGCCTAATGCTTCCGTTTTCTCCTGCCTCTATGAGCAGCTGATTCGCTTTCTTAGGATCTCTCTTTCGTCCAAAACCCTGTGCGTAGTAAAGAGCCAGAGCAGCCTTCGGAAGCGAGTCCCCGCCTTCCGCCGCCAGCTCCGCAAGATCCGCGATGAGTTTCGCGTACTTCCTGAGACCTTCATCACTGAGCATCTGGCTCACGGTGATCAGTGTCACAGGATCCGCCCCGGTTTCTCTCAGATCCATCGCGAACTGAACCGCACGGGGATAGTCCGACGCGAAATTATCGGATTCGCAGCCAATAAGGGCATTGGAGATCAATGGGATATAGGCCTTCACCGCGCCAAGCGACACCGCTCGCTCATAAATCTTTCTCACCCGGCGCGCTTCCTTCGGAGTAACCGCGTCCAGATCCAGAATGTCAGCAAGCTTCATCACTGCGTCCGGGTAGTCCTTATCCGCGAGAGTCCGGACAAGTTTCTTCGCTTCTTTGCGATTCTTTTTGACGCCTGTGCCGTTCAGGTAGCAGTCCGCAAGACCCAGGATCCCTTCCGGATTCTTCTTTTCAGCCGCTCTCTGAAACCAGGTAAACGCTTCAAATGGGGCCTCATAGAACGGATCCGAAAGATAGGCCTTCGCGACCTTGACCATAGCATCAGCGTCCCCCGACTGAGCCTTTTCAAGATCTATCGGATCGTCAGGATTGAGTCTCCGCGGGGGTTCAACTTCCTCCGCAGGGATAAAACGCGCGAGGAGCCAGATCGCGGCGAGAATCCTCATTCCCGCTTTCGGAGACTCGCCCTCCCAGTCTTTCTCAAAGCAGTAGACCGGAATATCGATGCCTGTTTCGCCGAGAAGGGGTTCTTTCATGGTGACCACAAGCTTCCAGACATCCTCCTCGTAAAGCATCACGAGTTCCGCGGAACGAATAACCGACCGGATAAAGTAGCAGCTCGCGTCTTTTTCAAGAAAATCATCAAGCCCTTTTTCCTGCTTCCGATCTTCCCACGGCGGAAGAAAAGGCATTACGGTGTAATTTTCTTCAGCCGTCATATTCTCCGGAGCCGGTCCATCAGTGAGCACCGTAATGCTGTGAGCCCAGGCGGAAAGCGAAAAAGCCCGCGGTACCGGATCCCTAAACCGATCTTCAAAGACCCGGAGGCCGGGAACCGCGGCGGAAATCGAGAAATGTCCGCCTTCCGGCCGCATAAACACTTCACCGTCATACTGATTCCTGAACCGTCGGAAATTGCTTATGCGGAAGAACCCGCTGATCCCAGGCATTACGGGTGCGGTCTGTTCCGTCGTCATTCCCTGATTTTCAGGTCCGTGCGATGCGTAAAACGCCGGCCCTTCTCGGCTGTCTCCAAGGAGTGTCACGCCCCAGCCGTATTTCGTATCGGAATATTCAGGCAGTTCGTAGTGATGGCACTCAAAGGGATCAAACGCTTCCTGCACGCGGTCAAGAGTCAGTTCGTCTGCCCAGGCATGCGTGAAATTTCCAATGGCTTTCTTCCCGAAAAACGGCGTATTGAAACGCGCTTTCGCTTCGGGCGGCAGCGCCTTCCCCTGAGCCGCGGGATTCGTACGTGTGTAGTGTGATCTCATGATGTCGTTCTCCGTTACTCCAGCCTCTGAATAAAAGTGCGTCAGAGCCGCTTTTTAAAAGAGATTTCAGAGAAAAGCCCGAAAGCTTCCCCTTGCAACTTCGTCATTGATCTTCGTATTTTGCGTTATCTAAATAAGGACTTTATCCTAAGAAATATTTTGTTACAATTAGAGCATATGTAACTTTTCACGTATCGACGATGAAGCTTACGGATGACCCGATAAAACAAAACCCCGAGGAACCTAATCCACGGGGTTTGATGCGGAAAGATCAGCTTTAGAGCTCAGTTCAGGAGCCTGTCCGATTCTCTGATGCGCTCATTCAAAGCTGGTTTCCGAGGCAGAAGAGCTGTCGCCAGCTTAGGCGAAGTACTTCTGCAGATGGGCAAGATAATCCTCGCTGCTCTTCTTCAGGGTTTCAGGCGTCTGGCTGAGAGCGCCGAAAAGGAGGAAGGGCGGCTGCCACTGAGTCTGAACGAAATTCGCCATGAGCTTGAAGGGGAGCAGAATTTCCGGAACTTCAGCGCCAACGGAACCAGTCTTCGTGTAGACCTCAGCGGGAGAACCCACCGACACGGCGACGCCTAGCTTCTTACCCTTGAGCGCATTGCCCTTGGAACCATAGGCCCAGCCGTAAGCAAGTACGTCATCCTGCCACTGCTTCAGGAGTGCGGGAGAGCTGTACCAGTACATCGGGAACTGCAGGACGATGTTGTCATAGGACTCCAGCAGTTTCTGTTCGGCGGCGACGTCAATCTTGCCATCCGGATAGAGCTTGTAGATTTCATGAACGGTGTAGAGATCAGGATGCGCTTTCAGCGCATCAACCCAGCTCTTATTGACGTGAGACTGTTCGATATTCGGGTGAGTGACGATAACCAGAGTCTTGCTCATTATTCTTTCCTATCGGGGGTTAAAAGATGTATGTGTTTATTCTTATCCGATTTCAGATTTAACGATATATTTTTTTGTAACCGGACTGGTTACATCAAAAAATTAAGCGCTTTCCCCTCCTCTTGCAAGCCTTTTTTTTGATTTTTCTGAGACGCCTGTCAGCGGCGGTCCCGAATATCAACCCGTCACTTCAGAAACTTCTTCAGATTCTCAATCCGCTCTTCGGCTTCTTTATTCCCAAGAGAGGCGGCTTCCCGGTAGTACCGGAAGGCTTCGTCGTGATCCTCTTTGAATCCGTGGAATCCGAGCATGTAGTAGTCACCGACCGCCACCATCGCTTCAGGAACACCGGCGTCCGCGGCTTTCTCAACGACCTTCGCGAGTTCCGCCATCTGCTTCTCAGACGCTTTATCGAAACAGGCGTCCATGAAGTTCAGAACATCCTCCGCGGCATTTTCGGGCGGAATCGCAGCGTAGTAGCGGAGACGCCAGGAGATGGCCTGCGAAATGCTCTGCTTAAAGACGTCCCCATAAAAGTAGCCGTCTGAGAGATAGAGGAGCGCCACGGGAAGGTTCTGTTCCGCGGCGCGTTTGATCCACTGCTCGCCGTCCTTCCGGTTCTTACGTACGAAGCGACCATCCATCCGCATCTGGCCGTACTCGAAACACGCCTTCGCGGAGCCTTCGTAACGGGCTTTCTTCAGCCACCGGAGGCCAAGCTCAATATTCTGTTTCGTACCAATGCCATTTACGAGGCAGTAGCCGTATCCCCCCGCGCCGTCGGGGCTCCCCATATAGGCCGAGATTTCAAAAAGGTGGTATGCGGTTCCTGTATCCTTACGGAATCCGTCATCACCATTAAGAAGCATCTGCGCCGCCTCGAATTTCTGGTTCGCGTCTCCGGCCCACCCAAATTCCTTCAGGAACTGCGTGGCTTTCCTTGGACTCGGATCTCGTCCGATTCCATGGGCGTAGTAAGTGGCGAGTATGAAATATGCGGTCGCCGAACCGCTTTCCGCAGCCTTTTCAGCGAGATCGGCCGCGGGCTTGAGAAGCCGCGGATCCTGGACCACGGTGAAGAGATGCGAAATCATGAGAAGCGTCGTGGGATCGGTATTCGCTTTCCTCGCTGCTGCCGCGTACTGCAGGGCGAGAGGCACCGGATCCTTTTGCTTTCTCCGGAAGTCCTTTGTGAAGCATTCGATGACGAGAGACGCGTAGGCATCTGTCGCGCCGAGCTTCACCGCCTTTTGGTAGGCTTCATGCGCCTGCTTTTCATCTTCAGACGAATGGCTCTCCTCGTGAATCAGGTCACCGAGCTCCTTAAACGCCTCTCCGCTGCCGGCGGACCCGGCCCGAAGGAGCAGCGCCTTCGCGGCCTCGCAGTCCTTTTCCGTGCCGCGTCCTTCCTTATAGCAGTCCGCGAGTCCGATGAGACCATCGATGCTTCCCGATTCAGCTGCCGCCTTGTACCAGCGGAACGCCTCAGCGTCATCCTTTCCGACCCGGAAGCCTTCGGTGTAGATATCCGCGAGCTCAATCATCGCATTCACGTCACCGGATTCGGCCCGGTTGATCGCGTCCGTGAGGAGATCCGTCCGGGAGAGGAGCGGCTCAAGCGGCCCCTCGGGGAGGAACCGCGCCGAAATCCAGATAAAGCCCGCGAAGCGCATACCGACAGCCGGCGGCACTTCGCCCTGCCAGATCGATTCCGGGCAGAAAATCGGGAGCACGGTATCGACCGCCGCCGGATCTTTCTCATCCACCGCGGCTTCGATCTTCCAGTACTTTTCGCCAAGCAGCGTCATTTCCTCGACAGACCGGATCACGGAGTGCAGCGCGTACGTGCAGGCGTTCCCGTTCACATAGTCCTTAAGCGCCTTATCGCGTCCGTCCTTGAAAAACGACACCGGCATCACCGGGATCAGGGCGCAGCTCGGCTCCTCCGGCTTAAACGCGTCTTTATCTCCCATCCGGAAATGGTTCCAGGCGGCATCCGCGAGCACTTCCTGCGCGCTTTCGGTTTCAGGCGCCGGTGCCGGGAACGCGAAGAGCGCCCAGGCATTGAAGGAAAAACGGTGGACGCCCGGCCTCGCGAGTGTCTTTTCGAAGACCCGGAGCCCGGGCACCGCGGCGGCGAGATTCATGAGGCTCCCAGCGGGCTGTACGAACACCTCACCGTCATACCCATTGATATAGCGGCGGGTCGCCCGGACGTCACACGGGATTTCGGCTCCCGGCATCACGGGGCAGAGTGCCGGGGGCATCAGCGGAACGCCCGGCGCGCCGTGCGAACCGTAGATCGCGGGTCCCTCGCGGCGGCTTCCATAAAGCCCCACGCCCCAGAAGTTATCCACATCGGTGTATTCCGAGAGCTCATGAAATTCAGCGTGCGGATCCCGGACGAATTCAAGCGCTTTCGCCCGGATCTCGTCACTCGCCCAGGCCTGAGCAAATGAATCGCACGGGGGTTTCCCGAAAAACGGCGTATGGAGGAGATGCTCGATCTTGGAGGCCGCGTCAAACGCTTCCTCCGACGTGAATTCATCCCTCACAACCGTTTTCTTTTTAGTCACAGCTTGGCTCCGTCACCTATCGGGCCGGAGCCCGGGTGAAAAATCAATCGTTATGCCGTTATTATTTTGGATCTACCGGGGAATTTCAATCGCAATTGACGGTTTTCCTGTCTCACGCGTAGACCGCCTGTCCTCCGGAAGAACCATCGTCAATACCTCAGGCTTTGCCTCTCACCGGTAATCCCAGGCTCAGCCGCATGGCCGCGGCGTCCTCCCAAAACGACACTCATTCATGGGATAGCAAACGTTGACGCTATGGGCATTCAGGATATAATTAGCTACCTAATTATTAGCCACGAAAACTATTTTCATGAATTACAAAGTCCGGGTTCTCCCAACACGTGATGTTCTCATGAAGACCGCAGAGGCCGCACCGATTCCGTTTTCACCGGAAGCCCCCGCGCTTGTCCTCACGCTGATCAACGCGGGCTATCTGATCAATCAGGAAATCATCTCCTATATGGAGAATGAGTTCGGCATCAGCGAGGGGAAGTTTGTGCTTCTCATGGCGCTGAAGACGATGCCGAAGGGCTGCAGCATCAAGGAGCTTGCCGCGCGGGTTGGTGTTTCGGTACCCACGATCTCCGTGATGCTTTCCCGCATGAGAGCTCAAACGCATCCGCTCGTCGCGGTCCGCCGCATGAAGGGTGACGCGCGCGAAAAGCGGGTCACGATCACGAAGGACGGACTCGCGCTGCTCGATCAGCTCCTCCCAGGGCACTTCAAGCGCGTGATGGACTTCGCCGGACGCCTGACGCCGGACGAGCAGAAAGAGCTTCTCGCGCTCCTCGACAAGCTCCTCCCGAAACCTGAGGCGAAATAACTCCCTCCCACTCTCTCAACCGACCGAAGCGCTGAGGCGCGTTTTCTGCCCCCCGCTTCCGGCCGGTTTGGTCCGTGAAAATAGTTAGTCAGCTAAACAATTGATTTGTTGGTTTATTGATTAAAAAAGTGATTCATCATGAGTGAAGAAGAAAAGAAGAACGCAGCCCCTGCCCCCGCGGCCGAGGCAGAATCCGGAGCGGCGGCTGCTCCCACCCCGCAGTCGCTCGGGAAGGGCCCCGGGAAGAAAGCGCTCCTGAAACCCCTCATTGTCTTTGCCGTGCTGATCGCGGTCGGCACGACCTTCATGGTGCTCGGGCCCCGCCGCGACGCGGATACCCTCGCGCAGAGCCAGAAGTACGGGACGCTCACCGCTGAGGACGTCAACACCGCCTTTGAAAAGGTGTCCGGGAAGCTCGTTTCCCGCCCCGCGGTTGAAGGTCGCATGGTGAAGGCGGGCGACGTCCTGATGGAACTCGATTCCACCGATACCGATATCTCGATCGCGAAGACGAAGGCTCAGATCGCGGAGAACGCGGCCGCGGTTGAAGAGGCGAAGCGCACGATTGAGACGAGCCTCACCGCGTCCGGCACCACGGAAAAGAACTCCTGGCGGACGATTGAAGGCGCGAAAGCGAATCTCGACTCCGCCATCGCGACAGAGAAGCGCGCGAAGGCGGATTACGACCGCGCGAAGAACCTGATCACGTCGCACGCGATTTCGCAGGCGTCATTTGACTCCGCGAGGAACACCTGGGAAACCGCGGCGGCCGCGGTAACCACCGCCCGGAAGCAGCTCGACGCGTCGACGGTCGGGGCGTCGAAGTCAGATCTCGCGCGGCTCGCGAAAACCGGCTCCGCTCAGGGGATGAGGCTTGCCGCGATCGCGGATACGCGCGCGAGCATCGAAACGCAGAAACTCAAGGTGAAGCAGCTCGAAGCCGAGGGCGAACAGCTGAAGCAGGCGCTCGCCGCGCTCGAGGTCGAGAAGTCCCGCCTCACGATCAAGGCGCCTGAGGACGGGAAGATCCTCAAAGTCATGTACCAGGTGGGTGAAATCGTTCCCGCGGGGAGCCCCGCCGTACTGCTCGAGTCGAACCGTCAGTATTACGAAATCTACGTAAGCGAAAAGGACGCCGCGAAGTTCGCGGAAGGAAAGACCGTGAAGGGTGAAACGGCGGCCGGAAAGACTGTCACCGGAACGGTGCGCGTGCTGCACGAAGCGCCCGCCTTCGCGGATCTCCGTGGCACGCGTGAACGCGGCCAGGCGGATCTGAAATCGCTTGTCGCCCGGATCTATGTGACCCCGCAGCCCGGCGTCATCCCCGGGATGTCGATCGGAGTGAAGATCAATGACTAAAGAGGCCGCACTCTCGGGATTCGCGAAGTGGCGGCGCGACATCGCGGACTCGATCTACGAAGAGATCAGCGCGATGATGAGCGGTCACTTCATCCCGTACCACAAGCTCTGCTTCATGGCCGCGTTTCTCACGGCTCTCATTTTCAGCATCCTCTTCACCCAGATGGGCGTGATTGAGGCGCCGGTCGCGGTGGTCGATCTTGACCACTCGGCCCGCAGCGCGAAGTTTATCCAGGCGGTGGATTCATCCCGCGATATCCGTATCGCCTCGGTGTTCCACACGCCGGTGGACCCGGTTTACCTCACGCGGCACGATAACGTGGTCGGCGTCATCGTGATCCCGAAGGGGTTTGAGAAGGGACTGCTGAATGGCACCACGCCCTACAACATCGGTTACGAAGCCGACATGGGGAACCCGGCTCAGAACGGTGAGGTCTTTGAGTCGCTGAACCAGATCGCGGCGCAGGAAGGGATCCCGGTGAACGCCGAGAACCTCCAGGCGCTCGGTCCCGCGAGCGCTCAGAGTTCCGGTTCCTCGGGGCTCACGGTCTCGATCCGCCGGCTCTTTAACCCGACGAATTCGCTCGTCCCTGTGACGATCGCGGGCTTCCTCTACTTCTTCTCCGGGATCTTTTTCGGCATCACGACCCTGATGCTGACGGGCCGTGTCCACGTGATGGGGCAGTGGGAAAACGCGATTCTGAACCGGGGCCCCTCCGCGATGATCGCGCGGCTCATCCCCTACGCTCTTGGGTACACGGCGGCCGTTACGATCATGACGGCGGGTCTTGTGCTCTTTAACTGCATGCCGTTCAAGGGGAACTACCTCGCGTACCTCCCGAGTCTCTTCATGCTGCCGTTCTCGATCGGCCTCATCGCGATGCTGATCACCTGGAGTTTCAAGACTCCGGCAAACGGCGCTTCTTTCATGATCTTCGTGGTGCCGCCCGGCTTCATCATGGGCGGCATGACGATGGCAATGGGAGAACTGACTGGCACGGGCTGGTACTTCGCGCACCTTTTCCCGCTCACGTGGCAGTACTCGATGTACCGCGACTTCGCGTTCCGCGGGATGACGCTGTCGCAGATGATCGGGCCTTACGGCGAATACATCCTCTACGTCACCGCGCTCATGATGCTCGTGACACTCCGGTTCTACCTTGAGCGCCGCAGGCTTCTCAGGATCCGTGACCGGCAGGTCGCGGCGCTCGCTCAGGTGCCGGGCGAAGCGGCGTAACGCCAAAGGCTTCCCGCGGGTTCGCTTTTTGGTAACATAGGAAGCGTCACCGCGGGGGCTTAAACTCCTGCTGGCTAAGTCCTGCCTCAAAAAGCAGGCCTCTGCGGAGCCGGGGATCAAACCCCGCCCGCAGCGACAGAAAACCCCGAAAGATTCACGTCTTTCGGGGTTTCGTTTTTCATAGTAACCGTTCTGCTCTGCTTCAGACAAACACCATCTGCACGAGGAACATGTAGACCGCGGTGCCGCCCGCCATCGAGATCATCATGTTCCGCTTCCAGAGGTGAAGGAGGACGGTCGCCGCGATCGCGATGAATTCCGGGAGGCCGTGCGTGCCCGAGAAGAGATCAACCCCCTTCAGGCAGTAGACGACAAGCATCGCGAAAATCGCGGCCGGAAGCGTCGCCCCGAGGTACTGGATGTAGCGGGGAGTCGGCCGGCGGGACGAAAAGAGAATAAAGGGGAGAAAGCGGGAGAGCATCGTCGCCGCGATGCAGAGCGCGACCGTGATGATTTGTTCCCAAAGCGGCATCGTCATTCCTCGTACCCTCCTTTCTCTTCAATCGGCTTCCGGAAAACGGTGAGGAGCAGCAGAATCACCACCATGGTCGAGATCATGAAGAAGTCGCGGCCAAAGAGCGCGAGGCACCCGAGCGACGCCCCGAACCCGATCCACGCGGTCCAGTGATGCTTTTCTTTGAGGAACTGCTCAAGGAAAATCACGACAAACATCGCGGTCATGACGAACGACAGCCCCTTCGTGTCAAAGGTGAGGAAGCTGCCAAGCGTCGCTCCGAGCACCGCGCCGCCAAGCCAATACATGCGGTCGAGGAACGTGATCCACATCATGTACCAGCTGGAGTCGACCCCTTCCGGGGCCTTGGTCGCGAATTCGAGCGCGAACGATTCATCGCTCATCCCGAAAATGAGATAGAGCTTCTTCCAGCCGAGTCCCTTGAAGCGATCCAGCATCGCGAGGCCGTAGAAGAGGTGACGAGCCTGGATCATGAAGGCGACAAAAAACGTCGTCACCGGCGCGAAGGGGGAGAGCAGCATCGAGGCCGCGACGAATTCGAGCGACCCCCCGTAAATCAGCCACGCCATCAGAGCCGGGTACCAGACGGAGAACCCGTTCACATGCATATAGATACCGTACGCCGCGCCGAGGAACAGGTATCCCGTTCCGACGGGCAGCGTCACTTTCGCGGCCGGCGCGAAGGCTCTGAGGATTGAATTCACTGCCATGACTGTGTGTATTAAGCGTTGGAGCCGCTTTTTCCGCCGCGGCCCCGTGGATTGTCAAAGCCGCCTTTTTATCCCCGGCGGCCCGTGCGGTTGAGTATAAAAGAAACGCGCCGCGCGGGATTCCGATTCCGCGAATCAACTGCGGCCTAAGTCGTAATACCGCAACAAAGACGCCTTAAAGCAGCGGAGACAGCACCTTCAGCACCGCGCCGCACCCGCGTTCAAAGAGACTCACGCGGTGCAGGCGATCTTCCGTAAATTCCACGCAGTCCTGGAACGCGGCCTCGAAATCCCGCTCGATTTCCTCAATGCAGGGCGTGCGGTAGCAGTACACGCCGCATTCGAAATGGTGATAAAGACTGCGGTAATCGAAATTGATGCTCCCCACGATCGCCTTTTCGGAGTCAGAGACCATCACCTTCGCGTGAACAAAACCGGGCTGCCACTCAAACACCCGGACGCCGGCGTGAATGAGCTGCCGGTAGGTGTTACGGGCGAGCGCGTGAATGAGATATTTATCGGAATGCGACGGGCAGATGATCCTGACATCCACGCCCCGGTCGGCCGCGAATTCGAGCGCCGACTCAAGCTCCCCATCGAGGATCAGATACGGCGTCATCACCCAGACATAGCGGTCGGCGCGCGAAATCATGTCGATATAGAGGTTCTCCGCCACCTTCTCCTCATCCATCGGGTTATCGCCGAACGGAATGACAAAACCGCCTTCAATGAGATTCACGCGGGCGTCTTCGCCTTTCAGGAGATCCCCGATAAAGATCTCCCCGTCGTCCGCGTGCCACATCTGAAGGAAGAGGAGCGTAAGTGACTTCACGGACCGCCCCCGCAGCCTGATCGCCGCGTCTTTCCATCGCCCATAGGGGTGGATCCGGTTGATATATTCGTCCGCTAAGTTCGCGCCGCCCGTGAACCCGGTGACGCCGTCAATCACGACAATCTTCCGGTGGTCACGGTAGTTGTACTTCGTGGAAACGAAGGGGTAGATCGGGGAAAAGACCTTGCACTGGATCCCGAGAGACCGGAGGTACTCGGGGTAGCCGCTCGGGAGACGCGCGAACTCGCACGTCCCGTCATACAGCACCCGCACTTCAACCCCGGCCTTCACCTTCTCCTCGAGGATCTTCAGCACCTGCCCCCACATGAATCCCTCATCAATAATGAAGAATTCGAGAAAGATGAAGCGCCGGGCTTTTGAGAGGTCATCAAGAAGAGACCGGAAAAACGCTTCGCCGGACGGGAGATAATCCGCCCCCTCGTTCCGATACACCGGGTAGCACCCGGTCTTATTCATGTACGACACGAGCCCCGAGATATCAGATCCCGCGCGGGAGAGCGCGTCGAGATCCCGCGGATCCTGCGGGATCGAATTCTTCGTTTCCCCGATGATCTTCGCCGCGCGCCGCTTCAGCCTCCGGTGCCCAATATCGGTCTGCGTGTAGACATAAAACGCGATACCGAAGAGCGGCATCAGGAGAATGAGGAAGAGCCAGGTGATTTTCGAAGTGGAGTCCGAACGGCTATTGATAATGCAGAGCACAACAAAGCCGCCGATCGCGCCTGAAATCAGGAAGTATTTCGACGTGTAGGACTGAAGCCAGAAGGTGAGGAGGAGGAAAAGAATGAGCTGCGCGAGCAGCATCACCCCGATCAGCCCCGAGCGGCTGAAGAGAATGGAAAAAAAGCCCCGTTTCCCGCGTTTCGCGATGCGTTTTCCCCGTCTCAGGGTCTCACGCTTCACGCGGTTAAATCGGCGTCTCGCTCGTTCGGTGTCCGTTTCCATTCTCAGTCCGGTCTTTTTCTGTGATGCATCTCTAATAAGAATAACCGTTCCATGAGTACCTGTTTACGTTCTCGGGATCGAAGAGGCCGCGCGGTCTCTTTTTCCTAACAGGCGCTGAAGTTGGAGAGGGTGCCGGCACCGCAGGGCGGGGAATTGCGGGGCGCGGGAAACGCCCGGAGGCCGACCCGAAACCGGATTTCCGGTGGATCCAAAACCGGAAAAAGCGCGGGAGAAAGCCGCGGACGCTTTTTCCTGGAAAGACCGAAAGAAGGTCTTCGCCTGACCCGGCATTTCAGAGTCAATCGCGGTTTTTTCTTAATCTGTTGCGTTTTTGCAACAGATAAAAAAACAGAAAAATCCGGTTCCCCGGTGCTTCAGACACACGGCCGGTAATTGCATAAGTGTCTGTTTATTAGTTATTAATAACTATAAGATGTATTCCCTACACCATCTGACTCCGAGAATAAAGCCGGTTAAGTGATTGCAAAAGATGCTTTTCTTCATCTTTTTCTCATGCTTTAATTACCCGGTAGTTAAAAATTCAATCCCGGGAGAACTAGTTTCTGGTACCTCCAAAGGGATGACAATCAAAGGTTAGAAAAGATGAAAAAGACTCTTCTCGCAGCTGCTCTGCTCGGCTCCTTCGCCGCTTCCGCTTTTGCCGCTCCGTCCGTGACGCTGTACGGCGTGGTCGACACCGGCCTCAACTACACCCACTACCGCGCTGATGACGGCAAGACCGCCTCGACCGATACGTTCTCCGAACAGTCCGGTCAGACCGCCTCCTCCCGCTGGGGTCTCCGCGGTGATGAGAAGATCGGCTCCGTGACGGTTGGCTTCAACCTCGAAAACGGCTTCAATTCCGATGACGGCACCGAGGCGATGAGCCGCCTCTTCGGCCGTGAAGCTTCCGTGCATGTCGCTGGCAAGTACGGTACCCTGTACGCCGGCCGTGAAGGCAAGCTGATCAGCACCGCTGGCGCGGCTGCCATGGGCGGCATCTTCTCGCCGTTCTCCGTCCTCTGGGGCGACGCCGGCATCAAGGCTCAGACCGGTACCGACTGGGGCCGTATTGACAACTCCCTCACCTATGTTTCCCCGTCCTTCTCGGGTCTTGAAATCCGCGCCCAGTACTCCTTCAAGAACGACGGCACGAAGACCGGTGACGAGAACTCCTCTGACGTCGATCGTTACGCCGCTCTCGGTGTGAGCTACAAGAACGGCCCCGCGCAGTTCGGCCTGATCGGTGACTACTCCATGTGGAAGAACGTTGCCAAGGCTACCGAGAACGTCGATAACGGCTTCAGCGTCATCGCCGGCGGCAACTACGACTTCAAGGCTGTCCGCGTTTACGGTCAGGTGAACTATTTCGACAACCAGTCTACCCTCGTGAACAGCGTGGGCGGTCTTGATAAATTCACGGCCACCACCAGCACCACCGACGAGAAGGGCAACCTCGGCTACGAAGGCTGGGGCATTTCCCTCGGCGCCACGGCTCCGGCTTTCGGCGGCACGGTTATCGCCGGTGTCTCTTACCGCGATGCTGAAGAAGTCCAGGGTGACAACGAGTACAAGCGCTGGGAAGCCGCTCTCGGCTACACCTACGCTTTCTCGAAGCGCACGAACGCCTACGCTGGCGTGACCTACGCTCAGCAGAAGGCTGAAATGAAGGATAAGGATCAGACCCCGTCCGCCGTCGGCGTGATGGCTGGCCTCGTCCACAAGTTCTAATCTGATCTTCAGATTAAAGCCTGCACTGATTTGATTCAGTGAAGCCCCCGGAAGCGAAAGCCTCCGGGGGCTTTGTTTTGCCTCGGAAGAATCCGGGAGCTGGTTTTTTTGTTGTTTTTCCGCAACACAAAAACCCGTGACATTCTTTCGTCTGCCGCCGCTTTCCGCGGCTTAAAACTCACCCGGAGAAGGCTGATTTTCCGGGGCTGGCCGAAGGGAAGCGGATTCTCGGTGAATAGCCATAAAAAGAACGAATTAGGCGGTTTATCGGTTTTATTTCCGATCACATTCCGCTTTTCAGCCGGGCCCCCTCATGCTCTAATAAGAGTGAAGAGGAAACCGCGGTCGCATTTCGCGTTTCCCGTATCACAAAAGACACGTATTGACTCAGCAGAAAAAAGCAAGACAGCGACTTCACCCATCGCCGTTCTGAGGTCCCCCGGAGGAACCGCGTTCTTCCGGGGTTCTTCTATATGGAAAGCCGCCTTACTTCCACTCGGAATACGGGTGGGCGACGAGGTTTGAATTGTAGTAGCGGGGATCGCCTGAGACCTCCTCTCCAATCCACTCCGGTTTCTCAAACGGCTCATCGACGCTTCCGAGCTCGATCTCCGCGACGACGAGTCCCGCGTTGTCTCCGAGAAACTCATCCACTTCCCAGACGTGCTTTCCCCGAAGAATCCGATAGCGGTTCTTTTCAATGAGCGGCTTTTCGGCGAGCTCCGTCAGCATCTCGTTCGCATCATCCGCCGGGATCACGTACTCAAACTCAAGCCTCGCGATCCCGTTATTCGGCCCCTTCACCGTGATGAAGCCCTGATCCCCGATCGTGCGGACACGCACCGTGCGGTCGAAGCTGCTATTCAGGTACCCCTGGCGGTAACGGATCCCAGGGGCGAGCGCTTTCCACGCGTCCCCCTTCACGAGAAACTTCCGTTCAATCTCTTTTCCCACAGCGGACTCCTATTTTTTCTGAGGTTCCTCGGAACCGGTTCAATTCTGTCGTTCGCTAACTATCGCACTTTTTACCGCTGTAAGCCGCCGGGACCGTCGATCACCGCTATCACAATAATTTATCTGTGATTCTTAAAATCTGATTTTGTGAGAGTTTTTGGTGCCGATTCACCGAGATAGGGAACCCGCGCGACCCGAATCTGTGCACCGGTTTGGAGCACCCGAGGTGACCCGCCAATAAAAACAGGCGTTTTCGGGATTTTGAAAATCTGGCACGGATTATGCGATATCGAGGATAAGAAAAGACTTCCGGCGCTTCCTCGGGGCGCCGGCACTCGAAAACCGCATGGGAGACGCTTATGAAGCTCATCACTGCCATCATCCACCCTTACCGGCTGGACGCCGTAAAGGACGCGCTGGAAGAAATCTCAATCTCCGGCATCACGGTGACTGAAGTCCGGGGGCACGGCCGGCAAAAGGGCCACACCGAGGTTTACCGCGGGGCGGAATACGAAATCGATTACCTCCCGAAGGTGAAGATCGAGATCGTAGTGCCGGACGACGTCCTCGACACCACGATTGAAACGATCTGCGCCGCGGCACGCACGGGGAAGATCGGAGACGGAAAGATTTTCGTCTCTCCCATTGAATACGCGCTCCGGATCCGTACCGGAGAGGAAAACGAGGAGGCCCTGTCATGACTCTCCGCACCACACTTCTGAAACTCGGGGCCGCGGCTTCCGGCCTCACGGCGAGCGTTTCCGCCTTTGCGGCGGACACCCTTGATAAAGGCGACACCGCGTGGATGCTCGTCGCGACGGTCCTCGTCCTCTTCATGACGATCCCGGGAATCGCGCTCTTCTACGCCGGCATGGCGCGGAAAAAGAACATTCTCGGCACGATCGCGCAGGACTTCGCGATCTGCGGCGTTGTCACCATTCTCTGGTTCGTGATCGGTTACTCACTCGCGTTTTCGGAAGGGAACTCCTTTATCGGCGGGCTCTCCTTCCTCGGGATGCAGGGGATCGGCGTCAATACGCTGCAGGGCTCTATCCCGCAGCTCCTCTTCGCGGTGTTCCAGATGACGTTCGCGGTGCTCACCGCCTGCCTCATCACGGGTTCCTGGGCGGGCCGCGTCAAATTCTCAGCGATGCTTGCCTTCATGGTGATCTGGAGCCTTCTCGTTTACGCGCCGATCTGCCACTGGGTGTGGGCCTCTGACGGCTTCTTCTTCAAGCTCGGGGCGCTCGACTACGCGGGCGGCACGGTCGTTCATATCAACGCCGGTATCGCGGGTCTTGTGGGCGCGCTGATGCTCGGGAAACGGAAGGGCTACGGCGTCACCCCGATGCAGCCCGCGAACCTCACGATCGCGGTGGTCGGCGCCGCGGTGCTCTGGGTCGGCTGGATGGGCTTTAATGGCGGGTCGGGTCTTGCGGCGGACGGGCGCGCCGCGATGGCGATCGTGGTCTCCCAGATCGCGGCGGCCGGCGGCCTTGTCGCCTGGATGGCAGCCGAATGGGCGTACCGCGGGAAGCCCTCACTGCTCGGCATGATTTCAGGCGCCATCGCGGGGCTTGTCGGCATCACCCCGGGGTCTGGCTTTGTGGAGCCGCTTCCCGCCCTCGCGATCGGTATCGCGGCAGGTCTCGTCTGCTTCTGGTCCGTCACGATCCTGAAGCGGAAGCTCGGGTATGACGACGCACTGGACGGCTGGGGCGTGCACGGCGTGGGCGGCATTGTGGGCGCTCTTCTCACGGGTGTCTTCGCGACAGCCCGCGTGACCGGCACTGATCTCCCGCCTGTCATGACACAGGTCGGCATCCAGGCGCTCTCCGTCATCGCGACGCTGGTCTACGGCGGCCTCATGAGCGGCGTGATCCTCTACGTGATTGATAAGGTGATGGGGCTCCGCGTGTCCGCGGACGACGAACAGATCGGTCTCGACCTCGCGCTCCACGGAGAACGTATCGAATAACAGAAAGGTTTTTTGGAATCACTTGCCGCAAAATTAAGGGGAGGAGGCCTGGCTCATGCCAGACGCGCCTCCCCTCTTTTTTACGTCGGTTCAGGGCGTTTTCTCTGATTTTTAAAGCGGAAAGAGACAGATGAGAAAAAATTAAATAGCCAAGCTATTAAAACCGGTAGCGATAATAATGACATCAGAGAGCCGATCAAGGCTCCGCAGAAAAAATCCCGTTCCCGGCATGCTCACCCGAAAATTCCGTCGCTCGGCGCTCAGTCTCGCGCTCAGCCTTACACTTCTCGCTCCGGCTTCAGCCTTCGCGCTGACTACCGCTCAGGCTCACTCGGCTTCAGGCGAGCCGCTCCTCACGATCGACTTTTATGACGAGGGAGACGTTTTCACGCCTCCGGATCCGGTGAAAGGAGACCAGGCGACAGACCCTGTGACCTCGAAAGGAACGCTTTCAGCCGATCAGAAAAACTCGGTCGAGATGGCGCTTAACTACGCGCTCGGATACGTGACGCAGGGCAAGACTTACGCCTCAGAAGGCCGGATGGCGGTTTATGTGGAACACGATGACAACGCGTCATCCTTCTACATCAAAGGCTCCGAAAACGCCGATGGCACCTATAACTCGCCGATCTTCGATCTTGTCTCGAAGGATCAGCTGACGCGCGGCGTGCAGATCCTCTTTGAAGCTGACAATGCGTCGGACATCGCGACTCCGACTCCTTACCTCTACCCGATTATTGAGGAGGCGGGCACCGTGTTCGCGCCGGTGATCGTGCATGAGCTCGGACACTCGCTCGGCATCATCGCGCCGAATGAAGGAATCACGACAGCGGAGACGCTCTCAACAGATCTGATCTGGTTCGATAAGAGCAATCTGACGCCGTTCGCGTCCCACCTATACTCCTGCATGGTCTGGGACGAGGCGGCCCAGCTCTTCAGACCCGATCCCACCGTGCCCGGTGTCAGGGCGGCGGCTGGCACCGTGATCACGCTGACCCCGTCCCCGTACCGCACGGATGAACTGCGAGAGACCATTACCCCGACCCCGGAGGATAGCGGGAAGTTTCTTGTCTCCGCCTACAACACTTCCGGGGTGTATTTCCGGGGGCCCCACGTGAGCGAAGTGCTGAACGGCGCCTTCAGCAACTCCATTCCGGTGAATGGTTACCAGGACTACTTCTACGAAGACTACGGAATAACGCTCTTTTACGCGGAGCTTTCTCACCTTGAGCTCGAACGCAGTCTCATGAGCCATCAGAGGTACCGGAACTACACAATGCTCCTCGAAGCGGAGCTCGCGGTGCTGCAGGATATCGGGTATGACATTGATCGGAGCCTCTTCTACGGTCACTCGATCTATAACGACGGTCTCACGGTCACGAATCAATACGGCTACAGCCACGGGACAACGCTTGGGATCGGTCTTCACGTGTTCGGAAGCGGGAACACCGTGACACAGGCAGCACCGATCGCCGCTTCAGGCGAAGCCGCGGTCGGAATCCGGAACGACGGTTCGGGGAACACGATTTACGTTCCCGCAGGGACGACTGTATCGTCCTCCGGCGTTCACGGTATCGGGCTTCTTTTCGCCTACGGAAAGGATAACCGCCTGATCCAGTCAGGGACGGTTTCCGCGCCTGGCGAGGGCGGTATCGGAGTCCGGTTTGATTTCGGCCACAACGCGATCGCGGATTTCTATGGGTATCGGGGCTCGTTTATCCATTACGTCGCCGGAGAAAACCAGCCTGTCACGGGACTCTGGAACGGATACCCGCTGAATCTCGATGGGCCGCTCATTAGGTCCTATGACCTCTCAGGCAGTCTCTCGGGGTCGGACGCCGCGATCTATATCGGCGAAAACGCGCTCGTTTCCGCGATCAACATTCTGCGGGGAGCTTCAATCACCGGAGACATTATTTCGGACTGGAATCCCGATCTCACGCTCGAAACAAGCGAAGGTGAAACCCTTTCCGTCGTGAATAAAGCGGCGACCGAGGAAGCGGGCGTCCCGCTCTACACGGATCTCAATTTCGGGTACCGGACCGCGTCGGACGGAAGCGCGGACACGTCATCCGCTGACCCCGATTTCAACCTTACTTATAACGACTCGATTTCGGGGCCGGAAACCATCAGGCTGAATGTCATCGGCGGGAACCTGACGCTGACAGGCAAGTCTGACGTCTATTCGATCCGGAATGACGCGACACTCACACTCGGGACCCCGGCGTCAGTCGCCGCGACGACTACCTTCACGAATAGCGACAACGCGACACTCGTGACGCCGATCACGGCGGACGGAACGCTCGGCGTCATCGCCACGGAGGAAGCAGGAAGCAGCCTTCAGGGCACGTGGTGCCTGACGCCCCCTGAAACCTACTACCGCACCGGCACCGCGATCACCGCGCGGCACTCGGCGGTCACGCTGAACGGCGGCAATCTCGAGTGGGAAGGCACAATCGCAGCCTATACCCGCTCCCCCACGCTGACACTCAGGGTCACAGGGAGCCGCGCGACCCCCACGATCACGGTGGAACGGCCAAGCGACGCCTATAGCCAGTACGGGACATCGCCCGCTGCCCGCGGCGCGGGATCCGGAGTGCTCGCGCTTGCCTCGGCCGCGGAAGGTGACACGCAGACACTCATCCGCACGATCGACTACCTCCCGAACGGCGCGGCAGTGGACGCGGCGCTTTCGCAGCTCTCCGCCGAAACCTATAACGCCGCCGCGGACGCGGAGCTCCGGAGCATGAGCGCCGCGAACACCGCGCTCTTCACCCGGGTTCACGCGTCGACACTTGAGGCGAAGGCGAATCTTGCGGCGTCTGACAGTGTTGCCGCGTCTGGATTCCCCATCTCACAATGGACTGGCTACGCGATGCCGTTCGCGTCGAGAACGCTGCGGCACGGACTCTCGGGGCATGCGGACTACCGGGGGTCGGCCGCCGGCATTCTTTCCGGGATAGAAAGAAACGCCGGGGATGGTCTCACCTGGGGGCTCGACGCCGGGCTCATCGGGCGTCACACCTCACTTCATCAGAATCACAATGACCGCGTGAATTCCGCAGGGTTCTCCGTCGGAACCCACGCCTTCTATTCGCCGGACGCGTGGAATGGCTTTTATATCGCGGGGGCCGTCCGGGTTGGGTTTGATGAGAACCACTCAAAGCGCCGCGTCGCGATCAGTGACTTCCGCCGCACGGCGAAAGGCCACTACACGAGTGTCGGAGCGTCCGGCCTCGCCGCGCTTGGCAAAGACTTTTACGCTGGGAATGTGTCGTTCGGCCCGATCGTTACCGCTGAATACGGCGTCACACACCGCGAAGGCTTTACGGAGCGGGGCGGTGACAGCGTGAATCTCCGAATCAAAGGCGGAAGCGAAGACACCTTCGCGACGACGGTCGGCGGCCACCTCTCAGGCTTCTCCCGAACCCAAACCGGGCTGCGGCTCGCCGCGGACCTCACGGCGGGCTGGAAGCATGAATTCACGAGAAGCGGCTACACGACGACAGCGACGTTTGCCGGGTACCCCGGGACCGAATTTGAAACGCGGACAGAGCGCGGCGCTCGGGACGGCTTTGTGATCCAAGGCACCGCGTCCCTCCAAAGCCCGGGGCGACGCGTCTTCGCGAACCTCACCTCGGGGTACGCTCACGACACGGGATTCAATGTCGGATTTGAAGCGGGGTTCCGCTTCTGATCGCGCCGAATCCTCATCCCCCTAAAAAACAGGAGGGCAGTCTCCAGCAGACTGCCCTCTTCGTTTCGTTAGATCCAATCGGCGTCAGATCACACGGACAATGCCAGGACCATCCTGCGTTTCCAGCCGCTTCACGTCTTTCATCGGGGGCTCCCCGAAAAGCCGCTTGTACTCGCGGATAAACTGCGGCGAGCTTTCGTACCCGACCGCGGCCGCGGTGTCTGAGACATTCCAGCCCAGCCGGACCATGAGCCGCTGAGCCTCGTAGAGCCTCAGTGTCTTCACGAACTGCAGCGGCGGGAGCCCCGTCACGGTTTTGAAAACGCGGTGGAAAGCGGATGTCGACATGTGGGCGCGGTCCGCAAGCTCATCCACCCGGACCGGTTCCCGATAGTGAGACCGGATCCACTGCACGGCCTCCGTGACCGCATGGCAGCGGGTTCCGGGCATCATGAGCTGCCGGATGGTTTTCCCCGCGGGCGACTTCAGGATCCAGTAGTGGATTTCGCGGGACACGAGAGGCTGCAGCACCTGAGCGTCCTCGGGGTGCTCAAGGAGCCGCGAGAGTCTGTCAAAGGCGTCCGCGAGCGGCTCCGGAGCCCGGTACACAAACCCAAGCTCATCCGGGATCCAGTCGGGGTGGGGGATCGGGTCACGCTTCGTGAGCTCCGCGATGATCTCGGGCTCAAACTGCAGGCCGACTGAAATAAAGGGCTTTTCGTGCGACGCGCCGACCGAGTGGAAGAACGCCGGGACGCAGAGTGAGGACACGAAGCACTGCCCCTCCGTGTAAACATACTTCCGGCCGCCGATGTGATTTTCTTTCGTGCCGGAGACGACGAAGCACGCCATCGCTTTTCCGCCATTGCAGTCGATCACGTCATCGCTCTCCCGCCGATAAACGGAAACGCCTGTGATGTCGGAGTAGAGAATTTCGGGGGTGGGACAGATCCCGTCCAGCCGCGCCAACATCTGGCGGCGCCGTCGGACGAGATCCGGAGACTCCAATGCTGCATTCTTCATAGGAAAAAGCTCTCCATCTTTTTCTATTGCTGCCGGGATATTTTTTTGTAGTTTCGCCTTTTAGATTAACGCTAAAAGAGCGCGGATTATGAGACCGCGACACCCCATTTTCTTGACGGATATTCTCAAATACTTAACGGATATTTTTTAGGAATTCCTTTATATTTTAAGGGGTTGAAGTAATTTTTACTTCAACACATGAGAAAAAAGTTGTAAACGCCCGAGGCAAAGCTGTAAGGCCCGATGGAAGCCCGATCGAGTGGACAGAGGACCGCACGTCCTCAGGCGCTGGCAGCCTGATAAAACAATAATGAAAGAGCCATACGCAATGAACCAAACAAAATTTATCCCGCGCCGGACATTCCTCACCGGTGTCTCAGCCGCGGCGATCGCCGCCGCCTCTCCCGCGCTCTTCGCCGCCCCAAAGCCGAAAGCGAAGGCGCTCATCATCCTCTTCTCCCGCTCCGGGAACACCGCGTACCTCGCGGAGCGGATCCACGCCGAAACCGGCGCCCCGATTCTCCGGATTGAACCGAAGGTTCCCTACGCTCCCCGCTACAGCGATATGACAGACGGGGCACGTGAAGAAATCCGGAAGTGGAGCCGCCGTGAAATCAAGACGAAGATCCCGGATCTCTCGGGGTACGACACGATCTTTATCTGCGCCCCGCTCTGGTGGGGGCATCTCGACACCCCGATGCGGACGTTCCTCATGGATCATCCGCTCGCGGGGAAGACGATTTTCCCGGTGACGACCTCGGGGAGCTCGTCCCCGGCGGGTGTCGTCGCGGATATCCATAAGCTCTGCCCCAAAGCCAGGATCAAGCCGGAATTCTGGGTGCCGGGGGATGAGGCTCGGAAATCCGATGCGGAACTGAAGACGTGGCTTAAGAAGAGCGGCTTCTGACCGGCAATCGACTCCCCGGCGCGGTTTGCCCGGGGCTCACGCCTGTAGGAGAATGGGGAAGACTTTTTAATGTCTTCCCCATTTTCTTTATGCCGATCACGTCTGACCTGACACCGCTTCCTGAATTCACTTCTGATGAGAACCTCAATCGTCTCACGGAAGCGCTCGCTCCTTTCGGGTTCACAGCGGGGAGCGGAAAAGCGGCGGAACCGGGACTCAGCTTCCGCGTGAGCGTCCGGGAGGCCGGGGGTGCGGCCGCCGCCCGAGCCGAAGGCGCGGGGCTTGTCTTCAAACGGAAAGCGAAACCAAGTGCCGTGTCAGACGACACCCGGCTTCTCCTTCTCTTCACCGCGGCGGGAACCTCTGAAATCGCTGAAGGGAAGACGAAGCTCCTGGTGACCCCGGGCAGTTTCGTTCCGATCCTCACGGACGAAGACCTCCGGATCACGATTCCTGCGGGAAGCCAGATGTTTCTGCTTTCGCTGCCGCTCGCCGCGGTGCCGGATTCGGACGAAATCCCCCGGCGCCAGATCCCGAAAACCGGGATCCAGGGGAGCGGCTGGGCCTCTGACGCCTTTATCCGGATTCTCGAAAGTTTCTTTCGCGCCGCGTTTCTCTATGGGGACGAGGATTTCGCGCGGGCCGCGTCCGCTCTCCCCGCTTTCCTCCCGCCCGTGATTCAGGCGCTCCCGATGCGCCGGGCGAAGCACCCGAGCGCGGCGCTCGGCACCCTCCGGAACACCGTTCTTGGGATCATGACACGCCGCCGAGCCGAAAAAGGGCTGTCGCTCGAAGAAATCGCGTCCGACGCCGGAGTCACCACGCGCTACATCACGGAGGCGTTCCGGGACGCGGGGACCACCGCGATGAATGAACTCGTGAGGATCCGGGTGGAAGCCGCAGCGGCCGACCTCCGGGATCCCGAACTCTCACGCCTCCCCCTCCGGACGATTTCTGACCGGAACGGGTTCGCGACGCAGCAGCACTTTTCCCGCGCGTTCCGGCTCCGGTTCGGCGTCACGCCGAATCACTGGAAGAAGGGTGAAGGGAGCGCCGCGTAGCCTTTTATCGCGCCAGGCGCCCCGATTCCGGCTATCCTTGAAGTTACTCAATAAGTCGCAAAACTCCCGTAACTCAAAAAATACCAAAAAGGATAAAAAGCCATGGCTCAGATTCTTGGCATTGTTCAGACTTCAAGCGGCTCTTCCGAGCTCCTCCGGTCGCTCTGCGAACAGTACCTTCCGGGGATCGAAGTGCGTCAGTTTATCGGTGAAGGGCTGCTCAACCCCGCCATTTCCGAATCCGGTCCTGCCCCCGCGGACAACCGGGCGCTCTTCCATCTCTACGAAGCGGCTGAAAATGTCGGCTGCGACGCGATCCTGAATGAATGCGTGGTGTATGGGAACACCGCAACCGCGCTCGCGAGCTTCTTTAACCCCCGTATTGTCCGTATCGATGAAGGGATGATCCTCGACGCGCTGAAGATCGGGAAGCGCTTCGCGATCTTCGGCACCGCGAAGGCCGCCCTGCACCCGAGCGAAACGCTGCTCCTTAACCTCGCCTACCGCCGCGGGCTCGAGGTCACGGTGGAAACGCATCACGTGACGCGGGAAACGCTCGCGGCTGAAGCCGCGAAGGTCGATGGCACGGTGGACGCGATTCTTCTCGCGCAGCCCTTGATGGCAGCGCTTGCGCCGCAGCTCACGGGTTTCAAGACCCCGGTGCTTACGGTGCTCGATTCCGGTTTCAGGCTGCTGCGTGACGTGATGGCGTCGCTTGCCTGATACACGCTCTCATCCGGCTCAACAGAAGAAGCCCTTTCGCCTAGAATGCGGGGGCTTCTTATTTTTTTCGCTTTTTCGCTTGAGGTTTATCTTTCATGCTCCGCTCTGACTTTGAAATCATGGCTCCGGTCGGTTCCCGCGAGTCGCTCTACGCGGCGTTCCAGGCCGGGGCTGACGCTGTGTACTTCGGGGTCGGAAAGCTCAACATGCGGGCGCACTCCGCGAACGCCTTCACGATTGAGGATCTCCGGGAGATCGCGGAGCTCTGCCGCGAGAAGGGCGTCAAGAGCTACCTCACCGTGAACACGATCGTGTACGACGAGGAACTCGACGAAATGCGGCGGATCGTGGACGCCGCGAAAGCGGCCGGCATTTCCGCGATTATCGCGTCTGACTCCGCGGTGCTCGGCTACGCGAAGAAAGCCGGGGTGGAAGTGCATCTCTCGACCCAGATGAACATCTCGAACACCGAGGCGCTCCGGTTCTACTCGACGTATGCCGATGTCGCGGTGCTCGCTCGGGAACTGAACCTCAAGCAGGTAAAGCGGATCCACGACGCGATCGTCTCGGAACCGATCCTTGGGCCCTCCGGGCAGCCGATGCGGATCGAGATGTTCTGCCACGGGGCGCTCTGCCTCGCGGTGTCGGGTAAGTGCTTCATGAGTCTCGGGACCCGGGGCGAAAGCGCGAACCGCGGCCAGTGCCTGCAGACCTGCCGCCGCTCTTACCTCGTGAAGGATAAGACGCGCGATATCGAGCTTGAGGTCGATAACGAATACATCATGAGCCCGAAGGACCTGAAGACGATCGGGTTCCTGGATCGGATGATTGACGCCGGGGTGCGCGTGTTCAAAATCGAAGGCCGCGCCCGGGGACCGGAATACGTCCGCACGGTGGTCGAATGCTACGACGAAGCGATCCGGACCTATATCGCGGGTGAGTGGGACGAGTCCTGCCGCACGAAGTGGGACGCGAAACTCGCCGCTGTCTTTAACCGCGGGTTCTGGGAGGGGTACTACCTCGGAGCCCCGGTCGCGGATATCACGAACGGCTACGGGACCAAGGCGACCGAGAAGAAGTTCTACGTCGGAAAGTGCGTGAATTTCTTCGTGAAACCTTCGATCGCCGAATTTGTGCTGGAAGCGGGCGGCTTCAAAAAGGGCGAAAAGCTCCTCATCACCGGCCCCACGACGGGCGCGGTGTACGCGGAGCCCACTGAGATCTTCGCGGATGAGAAGCCCGCCGACACGTTTGAGAAGAAGGACGACATCACGTTCAAGGTCCCCGAGCGCGTCCGCCCGGGTGACAAGCTTTACGTGATCCGGACGCGCGAAGCGTAAGAAAAGCGCTCGAAAAGCGCCAGAGCGGCAGTGTCCTCGCGTTGGACCTGCCGCTTTTTTTGACGTTCTGAAAAACCGACCTCTGGGACACGCCGGGTACCGGAAAACCGTCTTACATCAATTCAAAGCCAAAGTTACCTCAAGATAGGTAGACCACTTTGATTATCAAAGTGTTAGATTTATTGGTATACCGGTATACAGCAACTCACGGTAGATTGTTCCGGTGCTTTCTGCTGATGGAGTGTTTCCATGAAAAAGTCGCAGATCATCAAAATCATTGTGTGCTTCCTGCCGCTTCTCCTCCTCTTTCTTCCGGCCCCCGCCGGAATGAACCCGAAAGCCTGGGAGCTCTTCCCCTTCTACGCGGGCGCGATTCTCGGAATCATGCTGCATCCGTTTTCTGAGGCCGCGATTCTCCTCATCTTCCTCGGGTTTTACTCCGTCACGATGAAAGGCCAGGCCGTGGCGCTCTCAGGCTACGCGCTCGCGATGACGTGGCTCGTGGTCGGCGCGTTCGTGATCGCGCAGGCATTCCGTGACACGCAGCTTGGGAAACGGATCGCGTATCACCTGATCCGGATCTTCGGGCGATCGGCGATTGGGCTCGGGTACGCCGCGGCGTTTTCGGACTTCATCATCGCGCCGATGACCCCTTCGAACGCGCTCGGACCGGCGGCATCATTTTCCCGATCTTCCGCTCGGTCGCGGAGACGCTCGGTTCCACGCCGAATCACAACCCGGAAAAGATCGGTGCCTATCTCTCGCAGCTCCTCTACATCATCACGATGGCGACCGGCATCACGTTCCTCACGAGTTACGCCGCTAACGGTGTCGCCTGGGCGATGACGGATCAGATCCTCGGGCTCCAGATCTCGTGGATCCAGTGGACGATCTCCTTTATCGTGCCGGCGGGCGTGGTGCTTCTCCTCGCGCCGCTCATCATTTATAAGATTTATAAGCCGACGATTGGAAAAATCGATAACAAGCGGATCGCGGCGGAGGGGCTGAAAGACCTCGGTCCGATTTCGAGAAACGAGAAGATCCTTCTCGTCCTCTTCCTTCTCGCGATCATTCTCTGGTCGACTTCGTCCTACACAAAGATCAACTCCACCGCGGTGGTGCTCGCCTTCATCGCGCTCACGCTTCTCACCGGTGTCCTCAAGTGGAAGGACATCGCGGTGAACGGTCAGATCTGGTCGACCCTCATCTGGTACGGCGGCATTCTCGGGATGGCGGGCGCCCTCAATAAATTCCAGTTCTTTAACTGGCTCGCCGGGTGGCTCGAGACCTATATCGATTTCTCGTCCTTCAGCCACATCGGGCTTCTGATCACGCTTGTCTTCGCCGGCACCGCCTGCCGCTACCTCTTCGTCTCCTGCGGCGCGTATATGGCATCCGTGATCCCGGTGCAGTACACGATCGGGCTCGCGGCGGGGCTCCCGAAGATGGACATGTTCCTTGTCTTTGTGATGTGCGGCGTGATGGGCGCTTACGTCACTCACTACGCGAACGCCGCGGGCCCGGTGCTTTTCGGCGCAGGATACGTGCCGCTTAAGAAGTGGTGGGCCACAGGGCTCTTCATGACACTCGTGAGCTACGTGATCTTCGCGCTCATCGGTGTGCCGTACTGGAAGATCCTCGGGCTCTTCTCCTCACTCTGAGCCTTGAACCTAACTTAAACCTTACGTAAGAGCGGGATGCCGGTTTTAAGGCATCCCGCTCTTTCTGTTTTTGTCTTTTTTTAACCCGCCGGAAGGTGTTCAGGTAGCCGGGGCAGGGTATTGCGTCCCAGAAATAAATTTCCACGTTATTCGTTATAGGAATAGCGGCAGGATGAAAAAAAGTTCCCGTCTTTTTTCATCAAAATGAGAAATTCACCTTATAACGGGATTTTTGCCTATTTCTGCACGCAAAGTCGCCATCTGTCCTTAACGGGTTCTTAAATCCGGAAACCCGTAAGACAAAAACCGCTTTAAGAATGGGATTAGTAATGTTTTCTTTCGCCCAATAAAAAACCTGTACCGCCTACAGCCTGTCAGAAATCTGTCACACGGAGTACCTATTCATGAGATGAGATCAAAGTCGCATAACCTGATAAAAACACTGAATTTTCAGGCCTCTCGGGAAGGGGAATCCCGTATTTGATCTATGCCAAAGATTATTGACATGAATCAGCAAATACCTACTTGGTGATAGTGGTCAAAGTTGATTTATCAAATCACAAGTGATACATTGTAAATCGTTCAATTACCGAGAGAAATCACGGGCGTTGAACATGGTTTTTACTCTGTGTGTCGGTCTAGGTCACTCTCATCCTGATTCTGCGTCGGTGAAGTGAAGACAAGATCGAATTTAGTGGAAGGCAGTTACATAATTGCCTTCCATTTTTTTATCTGTGAAATTCCGGGTGAATAACCATTCAGACGGGATCCCGGCGCGTTTGGCGGCGGGAAACTCACCCCGCCTCATTTATGCGTTCAGATAGCGCTCAATGTCATCCGGCGTCCGCACCCCAAGCTTCCGGATAATCGCCGCGCGGTGCACTTCAACGGTCCGCACCGTGATCCCGGTGCGCTCACTGATCTGGCGGTTTGTGAGCTTCTTCCCGATCAGTTCCGCGATCTCGCGCTCGCGCTCCGTCAGTTCCTGAACTTTCGCCCGGATCGCGCCTTCGGTTTCAACCGCCCCGGTCTCACTCACGCTGCGGGTCACGGCCCTCGCTATCGCGGTGAGAAGCCTCTCCTGCCGCACGGGTTTCTGAACGAAATCCACCGCGCCGTCCCGCATGGCGCCAACCGCCATATCGATGTCGCCGTTCCCGGTGAGGAAAATGATCGGAAGCGCGTACCCACGGACATTCATTTCCTGCTGCAGCTCAAGCCCGCTCATCCCCGGCATCCGGACGTCGAGAATCGCGCAGCCCGGGGTAGAGGGCGTGTCATCCGTGAGAAACGAGCGCCCGTTTTCGTACGTCTTCACGCGCCACCCTTCCGCGGTCAGCATGAATTCGAGCGCTTCCCGCATCGCGGGATCATCGTCCACCGTCCGAATGAGGCACTTCGCCTTGATGTCATCCGAGATTTCCGGGATCTCCGTATTCGTCATTTTTTCTCTCTCCTTATTTCTTTCTGACCTCAGGCGCCGCCCCCTCCCCAAGGGCCGCCGCCCGGCGTATTTTTTCAGTTCAGGTCGCCCGTCCCCTGGGAGCCCGTTTCTTTCTTTGAGTCCGCGGCGGTTTCGGCTTTCACAAAGTCCTCTGCCGGACCCGCCGGATCTTTTTCATTTCCTTGAGCGGATTCATCCGCGGGGGTCTTATCGCCCCCGTCCGCGGTCGGGAGATGCACGTAAATCGTGACACCCCGGACACTCCCGTTCTCAATCGAGAGGCGCCCGCCATTCCGCTCCACGATCGCCTTCACAATGAGGAGCCCAAGGCCAATCCCCTCATGCTTTGAGCTCTTCAGGGTTCCCGACGGATTCTCGATTTCGGCGAGCTGCTCCGGGGTCAGCGCCGGCCCGTTATCCGAGACCGCAAGCAATGCTTTACCGGGGTTCGACGCGATGATAATCTCAACCACCCCGTCCGGCTGATCTTTGACGGCTTCCGCCGCGTTTTTGATGAGGTTATAGGAGACGAGCTCCATTTCGAGCTGATCCGCGAAAAGCGTCACCTGGTTCGCGTCGGTGCGCTTAAACCGCACCCGGCTTCCGGACGCGGAGCGGTAGCCGGCAAGCGACCGGGTGACGACGTCGTTAAGCGAAATCGGTTTCCGATCGATATCCTTCGCCCGGGCGTAGGCTCTCACGCGTTCCACGATGTCGCTCGCGCGCTCGGCCTGGGTTTCGAGCTTCCCGAGCGCCATCTCCATTTGAGATTCAGAGGCTTTGCCGCGTTTGATAAGGGACTTCATCCCCTGGGCATAGAGCGAGATCGCGCCAAGCGGCTGCCGCATCTCGTGCGCGAACACCGAGCAGAGCTGCCCGATGATCCCCATCTTCTCCATAAAGCTGATCTTCGCCGCGTCTTCGCGCGACTTCTCCTCGTACTCCTTCTGGATCCGGAGTGACTCCTGGAGCTGCGCCGTACGGCGCTTCACGAGCACCTCGGTTCGGACACTGTGAAGGATGAGACCGAGGACGAGGAGGATCCCGATCAGGATCGCGCTCCAGTAGGTCATGATGAAGCGACTGAGCGACCACTCTCTTAAGTAGCGATAGGGACCGATTTTGAGTCCCTTGAAAAGGGCGTCCACGGACCGGAAGTCGGTCGCGATGCTCCAGTAGAAGCCGTCCTTCGTCGGCGGCATCTCGAGCACCGCGGATGTCACAATCTTCGAGATCTCAGGAGGCGTATTCGCGCTCGTGCCGATCGTCCACGTGGGATAGAGATCGGTTGACCGCTGGCAGGGCTCGTTCTCGTCCCGCTGATCGATCACGCGGAAGAGCCCCTTATCCTCCGGATGCTTCTTCAGCCACCCCTCAAGCCAGCAGATGCGAAGCGTGATGATGTCGACATCCTTCCGCCTCAGGGCGTCAAGGATCGAGACGGCCCCGGGGCCCCCGCCATAAAAATTCGTTTTCTTGAAAAACGATTCCGGGTCAAACCCCTGCCGCAGCACTTCGCCGAGCGCCAATTGATAACCCGTGAACGCGGTGGGGGACGAGGCCCCAAGGACCGAGCCCTTCGCGTCATAAAGCGTCCGGATTCCGGAGTCATTCCGCACAATCAGCGCGGCGCCGTCACTGTGATTCGGGTCCGGGTAGTTTTTGGAAGCGACCGTCGCGAGCGAACTCGCGCCGTACTGCACCATGCGGCGGTAGAAGCCGCTTGACGCGAGGAACACATCCACGTCCCCGCTCTTAATCGCGTCCCGCAGCTGCTCAAGGGTGTACTCCTTCACCCGCAGGTGACGCTTTCCGATCCGCTTCTCAAGCGCCCGGATCGTGTCCGGAATGATTTCCTCGTTGGGCGACGGACTCGTGTAGTAGACGATCCCGAGCGTCACGTCCGGGATTTTTTCTCCGGCCACAGCGGCGCCCGCCGTTCCGGCCGCGAGGACCTGAAAAGCCGCTGAAATAAGGATCGCAGCGAAGGCTGTCCTGAGTGTGTGGGAACGTTTCATGGCATCAGTGTCAGATTGCTTACCCAGAAAGGACAACCGCCGAATAGTCTTTTGACTGAAAACACACTACGTAGTGGTAGGTCGGCGGAACAATGTTCACCGTACTGAAGAGGTCTCAGAAACTTCTTCGGGCCTAGGAAACCAGAATCAAACCTGAAACCAACGTCCGGAGTCCGAACTGCCATTCGAATTCCGGCCGAGGAGAGAACAACATGGAATCTCAGAATAAATTCCAGGTGTCCCGCCGTACCCTGCTCAAGGATACCGCGATCGGCGCCGCCGGTGTGTCAACGATGGGCATTGCGGATATCGCTTCCGCTGCCTCGAAGAAGCCTGCCAAGAAGGCTCATAAGGCGCCGACCGCCCAGATCCGTAACTTCGACATGATCGAAGCGTTCTATGCGAACTATCCGAAGAAGCTCGCCGCGGTCCGCACGAAGCTGAACCGCCCGCTCACGCTCTCGGAAAAGATCCTCTTCACCCACCTCTATGATCCGGAAGCGGTGAAGGAATATAAGCGCGGCGCCTCTTACGCCGAATTCCGTCCGGACCGCGCAGGCACCCATGATATCGGCGGCCCGATGGCGATCCTGCAGTTCATGGTCTCCGGCAAAAAGCGAATCGCGCTCCCCGCCGCGATGGTCTGCGACCACCTCGTCACCGCGAACGCCGGCGCCCGTAAGGACATCGCTTTCGCGGACCACTACAACAAGGAAACGTACGACTTCCTCCGCACCGTGTCCCGCCGCTACGGCTTTGACTTCTGGCCCGCGGGTTCCGGCATCTGCCATCAGGTGTTCCTCGAGAACTACGACTTCCCGGGCGGCATGATGCTCGTCACCGACTCCCACACCCCGACCGCCTGCGGTCTCGGCATGCTCGCGATCGGTGTGGGCGGCGCTGACCTCGTGGACGCGCTGATGGGGTCCGAGTGGGAACTGAAGATGCCGAAGCTGATCGGTATCAAGCTCACCGGAAAGCTGCAGGGCTGGGCGTCGCCGAAGGACGTGATTCTCCGCGTCGCGCAGATCCTCACGACGAAGGGCGGCACGAACTGCATTATTGAATACTTCGGCGACGGCGCGGACACCCTCTCCGCGACCGGCAAGGCGACGATCGGCAACATGGGCGCTGAAGTCGGCTCCACGACCTCCGTCTTCCCGTATGACTCCCACATGAAGGCGTACCTGAAGGCCACGAACCGCGAAGCGGTGGCGGATCTCGCGGACGGTGTCGCGAAAGACCTGCGCGCTGACCCCGAAGTCCTCGCGAACCCGGAGAAGTACTTCGACCGCGTGATTGAGCTGAACCTCTCGGAACTGAAGCCCCTCATCAACGGCCCGCTTTCTCCTGACGCCGCGATGGAGCTTGATAAGGTCGGTGACACGCTCGCGAAGAAGAATCTTCCGGAAAATATTGAGGTCGCGCTTGTCGGTTCCTGCACGAACTCTTCCTACGAAGACTTCACCCGCGCAGCCTCAATCGTGAAGCAGTGTCTCGATAAGGGCGTGAAGATCAAGACGCCGCTGATTGTCGTCCCGGGTTCTGTCCGCATCCGCGAGACTCTGAAGCGTGACGGCATTCTCCAGCAGTTTGAGAAGCTGAACGCCACGGTGATGACGACAGCCTGCGGACCCTGTATCGGTCAGTGGGACCGTCACATCGGTGATAAGACCAAGGTGAACACGATCATCGAGTCCTTCAACCGCAACTTCGCCGGCCGGAACGACGGCAGCAAGAAGACCCAGGCCTTCCTCGCCTCTCCTGAAATCGTGGTCGCGATGGCGATCAACGGCGACATGCGTTTCAACCCGCTGACCAGCACCGTGACCGGCGCGAACGGCGTCTCCTTCAAGCTCGCAACCCCGGTGGGCGAAGAGCTTCCCGCGAAGGGCTTCGCCACGAACGTCGGCGGCTGCATCATCCCGGACTTCAAGCAGGTCCCAGTTGTGGTGGCTCCGAACGCCGAACGTATCCGCCTCCTCACCCCGTTCCCGGCCTGGAACGGCAAGGACTACGTCGATCTCCCGCTCCTCATCAAGGCGAAGGGCAAGTGCACGACGGACCACATCTCCCCCGGGGGCAAGTGGCTTCCGTACCGCGGCAACATCGACCGGATCTCGGATAACCTGCTTGAGCGCGCGACGAACGCCTTCAATGGCAAGAGCCAGAGCGTCTGGAACGTGGTGAATAAGGACTACGAGTCTCCCGCGAAGACCGCCCGCCTCTATAAGAACAAGGGCATCCAGTCGATCATCGTCGGTGACGACAACTACGGTGAAGGTTCTTCCCGCGAGCACGCCGCCATGGAACCGCGTTACCTCGGCGTCGTGGTGGTGCTCGCGAAGAGCCTCGCCCGAATCCACGAGTCCAACCTGAAGAAACAGGGTGTCCTCGCGCTCACGTTCGTGAACCCTAAGGATTACGACAAGATCCGCGAGAAGGACCGCATCTCGGTGCTCGGCCTCGCGCAGATCGCTCCGGGGAAGACCGTGACGATCGTCTGCAAGCATGAGGACGGCACTGAAGACCGCTTCCAGGCTCAGCATTCGTATAACGCGAAGCAGCTCACCTGGTTCCGCGCCGGTTCCGCGATGAACGCGCTCGGCAAGGCCTAAGCCACCTGCCGAAAGCCGTGTGAGACCGCTCTTCTCCTTCTCTCCTTCTTGAGAGGACGGTCTCCAAAATCTCCCATAACGGCTGTCTGGATGGATCCGCGGAGTTCTCTCCTCTCCCGGATCCATCCTTTTGTGCTTTGGGAAACCGAATCCGAATTCCCGATAAGCAAAAGGCCCGCGATATCGATCGCGAGCCATTTTTTTGCCGGATAGGTAAGTCCTCGCTGTGTTTTTAAAGCACCGAAATGTCTTCCGAAAGCCGATCCCCGCGGAACCCCAGGTTCCGCCTGCTCGCATGTCAGCGGTCAAAAAAAGGAGCCTATCGAAAAACCTCTGATAAGACTCCTTCGGACGGTGCCTGGAAGGCTGTAGGAGGAGACCTCCGGGACACCGGTCGTTCCCTAACTTTTTGATCCGGGCCGCCGGATCGGAATGCTTTATACGCCGTAGACGCGGGTCGTTTCGGTCACCGTTTCCGTGACAGATTCGGGCGTTCCCGGCTTTACGACACGCTCACTGATCTGCTCCTCCGTAATAATGAGACGGCGGCGGTCACAGATCACGCGGGCTTCTTCCCGGAGAAGCGAAATGAGGAGCTTCATTTCGCCTTCACTCCGGGCGCAGGCCTCAATTTTCACTTCGACGCGGGACGGCCCGCAGCTAAGCGGCACCCCGGTGTCGCCAAGCGACACCACGTGAGCCTCAGCGCCCCAGATCGCCTGGGCCGCGGTTTCGACCCGGAGAATGAGTTCGGCCGCGCCGCTGATCGCGGCACCTGCCTCGGGCGCTTTCCCCTGGGTCTCAGTATTCGGTTCAATCACAAAAGCCACCCGGCGCGTCACGGGGGCGTCCGACCGGGGGTCGAACATGAGAGCGGACTTCACGCGCGATAGCACTTTCTGTCCAAATGCCATTTCAGTTCTCCTCCAGAATTCAGCTTTTTCGCTGCGCAAAGAAAGCTCTTAAATACTTTCTTCAGCGCTAATTTCGATTCTAACTGCCGGAATCTTTTTGCCAATAAGGCATTGTGATTAAAAGGAATTGCTTAGAAAATGAGAGCATTTCCGCATACCTCTGGCGACAGAAATGCTCCCCTTGGGGATCAGATCCGGCGCAATGAAAAATGATTTCTTCCATCGCTTCGGGTGTCTTTCTCCCGATCGCTGTCAAAACCGCTCGGAAACCCGACCGCTTTCTTTCCTCTTTTCCCCTGACCTACAATTAAAAGCGAACAGCGAATCTGACACCAAAGTAATCAAACGCATATCGTCATGAGAGTCTGGCCGTGAGGATCAGACTCCCGTCGAACGCGGTATCCGAATCAAAGGACTGATCCTCAATGAGAGCAATGAAACTGGTTGGGAAGGACTGGGTTTTTCAGCAGTTTGTCCTCTGGCAGAGTCAGCTCCTGAGGATCCGGCGTGACTTCCACGAGCACCCTGAACTCGGTTTCCAAACGCATCGGACAGCAAAACGGATCGCGGACATCCTGCTCCGGTTCGGTGTCCGTCACATTGATCTGAAATCTGTCCCAGGGGGTGTCATTGCGGTTATCAAGCGCCGCCGGCCTGTCATGTTCCCCGACGACAAGTGGGAAAAAATGCAGCCCGTTATCGCGCTTCGAGCCCGGATTGACGCGTCTCCGGCGACGGAACGAAACGACATCTTTTACCGCAGCAGGAATCCGGGAGCCGCTCACACCCGGGGGCACGACGGCGAAATAGCCTGGCTTCTCGGGGTCGCCCGGGATTTCGCGCACGACACAAAGCTTGGAAATTCGACCCTCGTTCTGATTTTCGAGCCCGGTTCTGAAACCGGGCGCGGGGCGGATGCGGTAATCAATTCGGGAATTTTTGAGAAATACGGAATTGAGACGATTTTCGGGGTCTGCGCGGATCCGACGCTCCCCATGGGGACTTATGGCTTTACAGCCCCGGAACCGGGTGCCGTGCCCGGGGCATCGTCTGGCGGCAATGATCCAGAGCGGACCGGTTACGCGTGCGATTTGATTAACGCACTCTTCACTGATGCCGCGCGGACGGATCTACCCCCGCTCCCCGTGCCGGATGATTTCTCCCGGTATCAGAGCATCGTGCCCGGCATCATGCTTCGGTTCGGCGTCCGCGGTCCCAAACATCAGGCGGCGCTCGGGAGCCCGGAATTCGACTTCAATGATTCCACGCTCCCGATTGTCTGTTCACTCACCGGCGGCTATGTGATGACCATCCGTCAGGGCTGGTACGAAAATCCGGCGGGGTATGACCTTTGGTATACGGTGGTATGGTATGAATGCGAAACTTACTATCCGGGCATAGAGTAAGCTGATAGCAAGACACGGTTCATTACGAGCCGTGCCTTTTCCTTCTGATCAATCAGAAAACGAGAACCTCGCCGTCCGCCGGGATCAGCGCGCGGCGCGGATCCATCCCAAGCCGCTGCGTCATCATCCGGAGTTCCGGGCGATGGAGCACGCAGTGATTCACCGCGTCCAGATGGACCGCCACAACCGCGGCGTCCGGCGCCTCCCGGTACGCGCGGATAAAGTCGGGACCGCCCATGATGATTGAGCCGCTCCACGCGGGCTGCATCGCGTTCCCGGCGTTAAGAACGATGACGCCAGGCCGATAGGTCTTAATGCGCTCGGACACTTCCGGAATCCAAACGGTGTCTCCCACCACGTAAACGGTCTCGAAACCTTCGCGCTCGAAAATGACGCCCATCGGGTGACCGAGGAACGCTCCCATGTGGCTCTGGAGCATCTCATCTGTTCCGTGATTGCCGTTCGCGCGGTAGAGTGTCACGCCTTTAAAGACTTCGCCATTCCGGAGCAAGCGGACATTCGTGAAGCCCGCGTCCTTCACCTGAGCGAGCTCCGCGTCGTTATTCACGAAAATCAGGTGATCCTTAGGCACCGCGCGCTTGGCGCGCTCATCCCAGTGATCGTCATGCGTGTGCGTGAGAATAACCGCGTCGCACTTCAGAATTTCCTCGATGGGAAGCGGCAGATCGACGAGCGGATTCCGCTGCGACATGTTCATCGTTTCCGGGAAGCCCGGGATCGAGCCCTTTTCACCGAGCATGGGATCAATCAGAAAAGTCGTGCCGCCAAGCGACACTTTGATCGTGGCGTTCCTGATCAGCTGAACCGCGGTGCATTCATTGATCGCTTTCATTTAATTTTTTCCTCAGTCATTTTTTGTTCTGAAACACGAGTGGGAGTGGCTGTAACCCGCGCCCGCTTTCTTTCAAAAACATCCTAAGGATGCGCTGAAGCCATCGTGATAAGGTAAAAAGACACCTGACGATGGATTTCTGCCAATTTGGATTTCTGACTGATGACGCCCTATGACCTTCCGCTTCCGGACACGGATCCTCCGCCTCCGGCTCATCCCGCCCGCCGCGCCGCGGTCATCGTGACGCCCGGCACAATGACTTATCTTCTTTCCATCCCGTTTCTCGTGATGCAGACGCTTCCGCCTGAGCGGCACCGGTGGCTTGTCACGCTCTGCGCCGAGGAACCGGGAAAGATCCGCGCGTTTGGCGGGTTCGATGTACCGGTATCCGTTGGGCTTGAGGCGCTTGATGACGCGGACACCGTGCTGATGCCGCACTGGATGGATCCCGCGGTGATTCCGTCACCGAAACTGATCAGCGCGCTTCAGAAGGCAGCAGACACCGGGAAAGAGGTGGCGGGACTCTGTGTCGGCGCTTATCCGCTCGCCTACGCGGGGCTTCTCGATGGTCACCGAGCCGTCACTCACTGGCGATTCGCGCGGGACTTCGGCTCGCGGTTCCCGCGTGTGGCGCTGGATCCCCGGGCGCTTTATATCGATGACCGGAACCGGATAACTTCAGGCGGCTTTGCGGCGGGGAATGACTGCTGTCTCTACCTTCTACGGAAGCACGAAGGCGCCGCCGCGGCAAACGATGTGGCAAGAAATATGCTGATTCCGCCGTTTCGGGACGGAGGCCAGGCGCAGTTTATCGAGGAGCCGCTCGCCCGCGCGACGCCCTCCGCGAGGATCAATCTCGCGATGCGTTACGCGGAGGAACATCTGAAGGACGCGATCACCGTGGAGGCGCTCTCCCGCGTCGCCGCGATGTCTCCCAGAAATTTCGCCCGGAGCTTTAAGAAGTTTTCAGGTACTTCTCCTGCCGCCTGGCTTCGGCTCCTGCGGCTCCGGAAAGCGGAGGAACTTCTTGAAACCACGGATCTCCCGATCGCCTCCATTTCGGAAATCACGGGATTCCAGTCCCCGGTCACCTTCCGGCAGGCGTTTCAGGCAGCGAAGACCGTATCGCCTCAAAGCTACCGGAACACCTTCCGGACCGAGGAGACGCGGTCCGGTATCGGAAAGTAATGGCACAGATCGCGGTCTGAGAGCCGTCTGAATCCGGCTCGATCAGCCCCGGGCCGCTCTTGCCGCGGTGAAGAACCTCACCGCCTCCGCCGCGGTACGGCGGAGGTTATCTTTCGCGGCGTCGGGATCCATCGCGGCGGCTTCGGTTGCGGGACCGCCGATAATCGGGAAAAAGGCGTCGATTCCAAGCGCGTGAATCGTCTCAGGGCGCTCTCCAATCGAGCCGCAGAGTTCCACAGCGACACACTTCGGATTCAGCCGCTTCAGGAACCGGGCAGCTCCCGCGGGCGCTTTACCCCGCGCGGTCTGGGAGTCAAGCCGCCCCTCTCCCGTGATAAAGAGATCGGCGTCTGAGAGGTTTTTCGACGCGCCGATCGTCTGAAGGACGAGGTCCGTGCCGGAAACAAGTTCCGCGCCAAGCGCTGTCCGGAACGCGAACCCAAGGCCGCCAGCCGCGCCGGCTCCCGGCGCTTCGGCGGCTTTCTCTGTCCCCATCTCGGTTTCGATCAGCCGCGAAAAGCGGCCGATCGCCTCATCCATTTCGGAAAGCATATCGGGCGTTCCTCCTTTCTGAGGCCCGAAAACGAGTGAGCAGCCGTTCTCGCCGCAAAGCGGATTCGTGACATCGCAGGCGACGCGGAACCGGCACCCGGCCGTGAGCTTCAGGAGTTCCGTGAGATCGGCCCGGGTGACCTGCTTCACGTCATCCCCCGTGCCGCCGACGAGTTCCCCGGCTTCGTCAAAGAACCGGGCTCCGAGTGACTCCATCATCCCGAGCCCGCAGTCATTTGTCGCGCTCCCGCCAATCCCAATCACGAAGTCTTTGATACCGCGCGTCACCGCGTGACGGATCAGATCCCCGAGCCCGGCGGTCGTGGTTTTCCGAGGATTGCGGAGAGAAGACGGCACCTTTGTGAGACCCGCGGCGTCCGCGGCTTCGATCAGCGCGGTAACGCGGGACGTACCCGTGTCGTCTGCGGCACAGACCATGCCGTATGAGCTTTCGATCAAAGTCCCAAGCGGTCCCCGGACCACCGCGGGAACCATTTCGCCGCCAAGCGCGTTCACGATCGCGGAGACCGTCCCTTCGCCGCCATCCGCGAGCGGCATGAGGATGATTTCAGAATCAGGAAGCGAGTCCGTCACGCCCTTCGCCGCGGCCTCACCGGCTTCGAGCGAAGTGAGCGATCCTTTAAACGAATCCATCGCGATGACGATCTTCATATTTCAGCTGCTCCTTCCTTTTAACCGGGGATTTCAGGCTTTTCGAGCTGAAACTCTGTTCTGGCTCGGTGACTGAAGCGGGCGGTCAAAGAACCGCACCGCGGTCTTATGCGCGATCTCGCGGAGAATCATCGCGGTTTCCGGGGTGAGCCCGCAGTCCTCACTCACGCGCCGCGCGTTGATTCCGAAAACGGATTCAAGAATCACGGCGGCGAGGAGATAGCTCCCTTCAGGCGTCGGGTGACGTTTGTCCGAGATCGTCAGCGCGATATCGGGCGCGAATTTCTCTGCTTCGGCGAACGCGAGCCCTGCCGGGATCGCCAGCGCGTGATTCGCGTTCGCAACCGCGATCACGGCGTCCGCGAGCTCTTCAGTCATCTCGGGGCGGTCCGCGTAAGCCCAAGTAATCATAAAAACCGGTTCCGCCCCGTGAGAACGCGCGATCGCCGCGTCCCGAGCCGCGGTCTCAATAAACCGGTCCCGCAGATCCGGATGAATCGGCCCCTGGGTGCTGTCGCAGAGAATCACGGCGTCCCAGAGCTTCTTCTGCGGCGCACGCCAGACGAGGCGGTTAGTGCCGTCGTTTTTGATCGCGTAGGACGCGATCGCGTTCGGACGGAAATAGGTTTCGAGATCGTGCCAGTAGAGGCTCGCTCCCCCGATCGCGATGAGGTTCATGCGGCAGGAAACCCGCGGATCCGACCCCGCAAGCAGCTTCCGCACGAAACGGTGAACGCCGTTATTGAAGAAGAAAAGGGAGTTCCCGACAAAAAGCAGTGACTCAGGCGCCGGGATCTTCGTGATCTCAGGCTGCACGTGATGCGGCAGACCGGTTACAGGGTTCCGGTAGGGTACGAAAACGTTTGTCATTGTTGGGGTCTCCGCCTCGGGAAGCGGCGCTGTTCTGTTTTTTCCAATATACCGCCGGGACTCTTTCCAAAGACCTGAAGCCCCTAGGTAAAAAGACAGATTTGAAGAGGGGTCAGCGCAAAAGATGAGCGATTTTTGTCTGGTTTTTGTCTTTGGCTCACGCAAAGACCCGGATAGCCAAGACTCAATGCTTCAGGCAATAAAAAAACCGCGCCGATGGTTTGACCCAGCGGCACGGTCGACTCTTCAGAGAATCCGCGGTGCACTCACGCCGCGGATTCTTCCCTTCTGAATTACATCTCGAACTTCGGAGCGATCAGGTTCTGGAAGGAGAACACTTCGTTCCAC